>OLHA01000269.1_pt1 | contig 31067 bp, 24 predicted proteins | sample 1605961 | NCBI WGS metagenome assembly OLHA01 (sample SAMN03283288) | human gut metagenome | biome: human-associated habitat; material: feces | host: Homo sapiens | place: Peru | collected 2012
CCGGTAGACGGACTCGAACCCCCGACCTGCTGATTACAAATCAGCTGCTCTACCAGCTGAGCTATACCGGCGGCTCACGCGGAACGAGAGTATTATACCACGGGTTTTGAAAAAGTCAAGCATTTTTTCAAAAAGCGGGCGGAAAAATGCCGCCTCCCTCCCCTCCGGGAGGGACTGATATCTCCTTACAGCTCAAACCACTGCCGGGCGATGCCGCAGAGGGTGGAGGCGGCCTCCGGGACGGTAAAGCGGGCGGAATTGATGAGGATGTGGCTCAGGTGATCCGGCTCGCAGCCGCCGTATTCCCGGTGATATTGTTCCCGGGACCGGTCCACCCGCTCGATCATCTTTTTGGCAGTGCGCTCGTCCATTCCCAGCTGGGTGGTGCAGACCCACAGGCGATGCTCATAGGGGGCATACACCCGGATATTCAGCACATCCGCCCGCTCCCGAAGGACGGCGTCGGCGCAGCGGCCCACGATGATGCAGCTCTCCCGGGCGGCCAGGTCCTTGATGATGTTGGACTGGGTCTGGAACAGCTCGTCCTGAAGGCTCAGGTTGCCGGTGCCCAGGGGATAGATGCTGCGGAAGAAGCTCTGGCTGTGGGTATCCTCTGCGTCGCTGACCTCCCGCACGGGCAGGCCCAGCCGGGAGGCGGTGGCCTCCACGATGTCCCGGTCGTAGAAATTGATGCCCAGCTCCCGGCTCATGACCTGGGCAATGGACCGCCCCTGGCTGGCAAACTGCCGGGTAAGGGTAATCACGAAATGCTTCATGCCGCTGCCTCCTGCTTTTTCCTGATCCTGGGCTTCTGCAATCTGCGCACCGCGCAGGACAGGGCAAAATTGATCACGAAATAGATAACGAATGCCAAACCAAACAGCACAAATACGTCGCTGACCATCTGCCGCCCCACGCCGTTGAACATGTTGGAGGTGGCCAGGATCTTCCGCACCCGGCTCATCAGCTCAATGCAGGCCAGGTTGGCCAGATAGCTGGAATCCTTCACCGTGGAGATCACCTGACTCAGCAGGGTGGGCACCACGGCCCGGTAGGCCTGGGGCAGGACAATATATACCATGGTCTGCACCGTGGAGAAGCCCTGGGTCTCGGCCGCCTCAAACTGCCCCTTGGGGATGGCGTTCAGGCCGCCGCGGATAATCTCGGCAATGATGGAGGACTCAAACAGCACCAGCGCCACCACCGCCCGGAAGAGGATCTTCATCTCCACGCTGGTCAGGCCCCACATTTTCCTGGCGAAAAACCGGGGGCAGGGGCAGGCGACCAGGCAGATAAAGATCCACAGCAGCAGCGGCGTATTGCGGAAGATCTCGATGTAGACCGTGGCGATCCAGCGGAAAACCCGGCTCCTGCCCTGGCAGTAATTCCGGCACAGGGCCAGGACGCTGCCCAGCAGGATGCTGATGACCACCGCCAGCACGGACAGCACCAGGGTGAACACGATCCCCTTTGCAATATAGCTCAATACGCCGGGGTAGCCCAGGATCGAGAAGCTGGCGCTCCAGTTCATTCAAACTCCCTCCTTCACAGGCCGGATGGTCTGGGACTCCCGGCGCTTCAGGCTGGTCTCCCAGCGGGTGGCCAGGTGGCTCAGCGGATAGCAGATGACAAAGAACAGCACGCCGCACAGGATATACGCCGGGGCATAAGCACCGCCGGTGGTCGCGCCGGTGACAAAGCTGTAAGTCAGGCTGATGAGATCCGCGCCGCCCACAATGTACAGGCAGCTGGTATTTTTGATGAGGTTGACCATCTGGTTCACCATGGGCGGCAGGATGATCTTGATGCTCTGGGGCAGGATGATCTGCACCATGGTATCCATATAGCCGAAGCCCTGGCTCTCCGCCGCCTCGAACTGCCCCTTGGGGATGGCGGCAATGCCCGCCCGCACCACCTCGGCCATGTATGCGCCGGTGTAGACGCCCAGGGCAGCGATGCCGGTGGCAATGATGTCGGTCTTCACCCCCGAAAAGGCCAGCGCGTAATATAAAAAGCACATTTGCAGCACCACGGGGGTATTCTGGATGCACTCCACATAGACCCGGGCGACGGCACGGAGCAACCTACGCCGGGAGGACGCCATCAGGCCGAACAGGAAGCCCAGCGCCAGCGCCAGCACCAGGGCCGCCGCTGCCGTCCGCAGGGTATTGCCAAAGCCGGTAAGGAAGGTGGAGCGGTAGGTCCACAGCTTTCCCCATGCTTCCGCTTTGAATATCTCGTCCATCGCAATGCCTCCCGTCAGGCCGCGGGGGCGGCATTGCAGCCGCCCGCCGGGTCTTTCTTTCAATTTCTATAAGTTATTATCCCAGGTTATATTCCGCGATCCAGCCGTCGATGGTGCCGTCGGCCAGCTTGGCCTGGATAAAGTCCTCGCAGTAGGCGCTGAAGCCGCTGCCCTTCTTGGTGGCGATGCCGTATTCCTGGGGAGCGAACTGGTCCTCGATATAGCTGCGGCCTTCGGTCTTGTACACGGCCAGGATGGACTTATCCACGCAGAATGCATCCACCTGTCCGGCTGCCAGCGCGGTGGAGATGCCGGGATAGTCATCGAACTGCTGGAAGGAGATGCCCTCCTTCCAGGTGGCCGGATCAAAGGTATCCTTGCTGAAATTCGCGCCGTCCAGCACGCCGGCATCCACCATTGCGCTGACCAGGGCTCTTGCGGAGGTAGAGCCGGAGGACACGCCCACCAGCTTATCCTTCAGATCTGCCAGAGTCTTGATGCCGGAGGAATCCTCCACCAGCACAGTCACGTGGTCCGTGTAATAGGGAGTGGTGAAATCCCAGCTCTGCTTGCGCTCATCGGTAATGGTAAAGGTAGCCAGCACACAGTCGATATCGCCGGAATCCAGCAACTCGGTGCGGGTGGCCGCGGTGACAGTGGTGAACTCCACATCCACGCCCAGCTGGGCGGCCAGGGCCTTGGCGATGTCGATCTCCATGCCGGAATACTCCCCAGAGATGGGGTCCTGATAGCCAAAGCCGATCACGGCGTTCTTCACACCCACCCGGAGCACGCCCCGGTCAATGATTGCCTGAACATCCGCATCCGCTGCCGCCGACGGCTCATCGGCCGCCTTTGTGGGGGCTTCGGTGGCGGCGGAATCGCCGCCGCAGGCCGTCAGGCTCAGCACCATCAGTGCCGCCAAAATCAATGCAAAAAGCTTTTTCATAATTGTTTCCTCCTTAATGCTTCAGAATTTTTCCAAGGAATTGCTGTACTCTGGGGTTCTGCGCGCCCTCGAAGAAATGTTCCGGGGTCCCCTCCTCCATGATCTGGCCGTCCGCCATAAAAACGATCCGATCGGCCACCTTCCGGGCAAAGCCCATCTCATGGGTGACCACCACCATTGTGATGTTCTCCGCCGCCAGCTTAATCATCACATCCAGCACCTCCTGGATGGTCTCCGGGTCCAGAGCGGAGGTGGGCTCGTCAAACAGGATGATCTTGGACTGGCAGCACAGCGCCCGGGCAATGGCGATGCGCTGCTGCTGGCCGCCGGAAAGGGTGGTGGGATAGGCGTGTGCCTTGTCCCGCAGGCCCACCACATCCAGATAGTGATAGGCCAGCTGCTCCGCTTCCTCTTTGGATTTGTGGTGCAGCTTCATGGGGGCCAGGGTCAGATTTTTCAGCACGGTCATGTGGGGATACAGATTGAACTGCTGGAACACCATGCTCATATTCTCCCGGATGAGCCGGCGCTTGTTCTTGTGGGTCAGCTCCTGACCGGCGATGTACACATGGCCGCTGGTGGGGGTCTCCAGAAAATTCATGCAGCGCACGGTGGTGGACTTGCCGCTGCCGGAGGGGCCGATGATCACCAGCTTCTCTCCCTCGGCCACCGTCAAATCCACATCCTTCAGGACATGGAGATCGCCGAACATTTTATTCACCTTTTCCAGCCGTATCATGTCGCTCATAGGCATTCACCTCAAAAAAGAGCGCTCTGACTGCACTGCAATCAAAGCGCCCTTGCTTTTCTTGTATGGGGACATTATACGCTTCCGTCCCGCCGCCGTCAAGAAGAGTAACCCACAATAATTTCGCAATTTTGCAAGTTTCGCTTGTTCAACTTGCATATTTAAGGCAACATTCCATTTGATTTTCCTTCGAAATGAAATTCTAAGGACACCATTTTTCATTTTCGTCCCGTCTGACGTCTTCTTCGGAGCGGCTATGCCCAGCGGAGGCCCCGCCAATTGCATGCGTAACCCTTTTGTGAATATGAAAGGAACGACATGTATACAGATTGGCCAAGCTATATTGAATGGGCATCGTCCCCTTCAAACAAATTCGCGGTCCATGCGATTGTCGTGAGCGGAGACTCTGCCGTCTTGACAAGCGGATGGCCAGCCACTATAATGGTGGGGCTCTTCACAGATCTTGCCGAAACGGCAATATAAAGGAGATTTTTATGGCCGGTCTGCATTCCCGCCGCGGTGAAATCACCATGACCGAGGGGTCATTGTACAAAAACATTTTTGCCTTCAGTGTTCCGCTGATCTTTTCGCAGCTGCTTCAGGTGCTGTTCAATATGGCGGATGTGGCCGTGGTGGGGAAATTTTCCAGCGCCATGGCGCTTGGCTCCGTGGGCTCCACCTCCACATTGGTCACGCTTTTCACCGGCTTTCTGATTGGGCTGGGCAACGGCGTCAACGTGCGGGTGGCCCAGTATCTGGGGGCGCAGCGGGGTGAGGATACCCGGCGCTGCGTTCACACGGCGCTGATCCTGTGCACCCTGATGGGGCTCCTGATCGCCGCGCTGTGCCTGCTGCTGGCCGCGCCGATGCTGGAGCTGCTGAAAACGAAGGACGATCTGCTGCCCGGGGCGGTGCTCTATTTCCGCATCTATGCACTGGGCATGCCGGCGCTGGGCATCTTTAACTTCGGCAACGCGGTCCTCAACGCCACCGGCGACACCAAGCGCCCGCTGGCTTATCTTGTGATCGCCGGAGTCCTGAACGTCATTTTGAATCTGTTCTTCGTCATCGTCTGCGGCATGGCGGCGGACGGCGTGGCGCTGGCCAGCATCCTTTCCCAGTATGTGTCGGCGATTCTGATCCTGATCCATATGGCCCGGCTGCGCAACAGCTGCCGCCTGGAATTCAAGGCCCTGACCCTTTCCATCGGTGAGACCCGCCGGATCCTGGGGCTGGGCATTCCCTCCGGCATCCAGAACGCGATTTTTGCCATTGCCAACCTCTTTATCCAGGTAGGCGTCAATTCCTTCGATTCCACCATTGTCTCCGGCAACTCCGCCGCCGTCAATGTGGATAACGTGATTTATAATGTGATGGCTGCGTTCTACACCGGCTGCTCCACCTTTATGGGGCAGAACTGGGGCGCAGGCAAGAAGGATCGGATGCTCAAGAGCTACTACATCAGCCTGGGCTATTCCTTCCTCATCGCCGCCGTGCTCAGCGCGGCCTTCTGGCTGTGCGCGGAGCCGTTCCTCTATATCTTTACCAACGACGCGGATGTGGTGGCCACCGGCATCGACCGAATGCGGATCATGTGCTTCTCCTATGCCATCAGCGCCTTTATGGACTGCACCATCGCCGCCTGCCGCGGCCTGGGACGCAGCCTCATCCCCACGATCATCGTGGTCCTCGGCTCCTGCGTGTTCCGCGTCATATGGGTATATACCATCTTCGCCCATTTCCACACGATTCCGTCGCTGTACCTGCTCTATCCGTTCTCCTGGATCCTGACCGCCGCAGCAGAGATTGGCTACTTCATCCACTGCTTCCGCCGCCTGCGCCCCATGCAGCCCCAGGCCGCGAAATAACCGCACCCTTTCATACTGAACTCCAATTAAAATCTTTAAAAGGGATTTTAATCAGGAAATAGTATCAAAAAGCACCAGCCCACATGAAGCGGGCTGGTGCTTTCCGCGTATTAAGATGTTACAGCTCTACGTCCATCTTGGCGATGACGGCGGCGCAGCGGGGGCACAGGCCCTCGGCGTTGGCCTGGAGGGAATGCATCCAGCAGCGGGGACACTTGGTGCCCTTGGCCTCGGTGACGCCCACGGTGAGGGTGGGGTAATTGACGCCGGAGGCCACCTCCGCGCCCTCCTCGGGAGCGGACCAGGCGCAGTCGGAGACGATGAATACCTCTGCCAGGTTCACGCCCGCGCAGGCCTGCTTCAGCGCCTCGTCCTGGGTGTCCAGGGTGACATGGGCCTCCAGGGCCTTGCCGATGCGCTTATCGGCACGGGCCTTTTCCAGCACGCCGTTTACATCCTGACGGAGCTTGATAACGGCATCCCAGCGGGCCATGGCCTCGTCGGTGAGGGCGTAGGCCGCGCAGTCCTCGGGCATCTGGTTCAGCAGGACGTTGCGGCGATCGTCGTCCTTGCAGTGGGGCATGGACTGCCAGATCTCGTCGCAGGTGAAGGCCAGGATGGGGGCAAACAGACGGGACATGGCGGAGACGATGAGGTACAGCGCCGTCTGGGCGGAGCGGCGGCGCAGGCCGTTCTTCTCCTCGCAGTACAGACGATCCTTGATGATATCCAGGTAGAAGGCGCTGAGGTCTACCACACAGAAATCATTGATGGCATGGGTGACCATGTGGAATTCATAGTCGTTATAGGATTTGCGGCAGGCGGCGATCAGGCTGTTCAGCTTGGTCAGCGCCCAGCGATCCAGCTCCTCCATTTCCTCGGCGGAAACCAGATTGTCCGGGTCGAATTCATTCAGGTTGCCCAGGCAGTAGCGGGCGGTGTTGCGGAATTTCAGGTAATTCTGAGCGATCTGCTTGAAGATCTCCTTGGAGCAGCGCACGTCTGCGTGGTAGTCGGAGGAGGCGGCCCACAGGCGGACGATGTCCGCGCCGTAGTCCTTGATCAGGTCCGCCGGGTCAACGCCGTTGCCCAGGGATTTGTGCATGGCCCGGCCCTGGCCGTCCACCGTCCAGCCGTGGGTCAGCACCTGCTTGAAGGGAGCGCCGCGGTCCAGCGCGCCCACGGAGGTCAGGAGGCTGGACTGGAACCAGCCGCGATACTGATCCGCGCCCTCCAGATACACGTCCGCCGGCCACAGGTCGGGATGGTCGTGCATCAGGGATGCGTAATGGGTAGAGCCGGAGTCGAACCAGCAGTCCAGGGTGTCCTTTTCCTTGGTGAACTGCTTGCCGCCGCAGTGGGGGCAGGTAAAGCCATCGGGCACCAGCTCCATGGCCTCCTTCTGGAACCAGATGTTGGAGCCGTATTCATCAAAGAGCTTGGAGAGCTTCTCGATGGATTCCGGGGTGGACACCGGCTTGCCGCAGCTCTCGCAGTAGAACACGGGAATGGGCAGCCCCCAGCGGCGCTGGCGGGAGATGCACCAGTCGGCCCGCTCGCGGATCATGCTGACCATCCGCTCGCCGCCCCAGGCGGGATACCACTTCACGTTCTCAATGGCCTCGATGGCCTTGTCCTTGAAGGATTCCACGGAGCAGAACCACTGGGGGGTGGCCCGGAAGATGACGGGCTTCTTGCAGCGGTCATGGTGGGGATAGGAGTGGATGATCTCCTCGGAGGCGAAGAGCATGCCCAGCTCCTTCAGGTCCTCCAGGATGACGGGGTTGGACTTCTCGGTGGACAGGCCCTCGTACTTGCCCGCGTAGGCAGTATGGCGGCCGTAGTCGTCCACGGGGACGATCAGGTCCATGCCGTAGCGCATGCAGGTCACATAGTCGTCCGCGCCGAAGCCGGGGGCGGTGTGGACGCAGCCCGTGCCGGAATCCATGGTGACGTACTCCGCGTTTACCAGCTTGGAGGTATGGCCCTCCAGGAACGGATGCTTGGCCACCATATGCTCAAAGAACTGGCCGGGATAGGTAGCCAGCACCTCATAGTGCTCGATGCCGCCGATCTTCATCACCTTGTCCATCAGAGCCTCGGCCATGATGTAGGTCTCGCCGTTGTCCGCCTTCACCAGGGCATAGGACTCCCTGGGATGCAGGCAGATGGCCATGTTGCCGGGGAGGGTCCAGATGGTGGTGGTCCAGATCACGAAGTAGGCGCGGCTCAGGTCAAACTGGCTGAGCTTGCCCAGGTCGTCCTTCACCGGGAACTTGACGTACACCGTGGTGCAGGGGTCATCCTTATATTCGATATCCGCCTCGGCCACCGCCGTGACGCAGAACGGGCACCAGGACACGGGCTTCAGGCCCTTGTAGATATAGCCCTTGTCGAACATCCGGCCAAACACCTTGACCTCCTGGGCCTCGAAGTGCTTGTCCATGGTGCGGTAGGGATGCTCCCAGTCGCCCACTACGCCCAGGCGCTTGAAGCCCTCGCGCTGCTTGTTGATGAAGTCCTGGGCGAACTCCTCGCAGGCGTTGCGGAATTCGGGCACGGTCATGTCCTTGTTCAGCTTCTTCTTGGAGGTCTCGATGGCCCGCTCAATGGGCAGGCCGTGGTTGTCCCAGCCGGGAACATAGGGGGTATAGCGGCCCATCATGGCATGGGAGCGGACGATAAAGTCCTTCAGGGTCTTATTCAGGGCGTGGCCCATGTGGATATAGCCGTTGGAGAACGGAGGGCCGTCATGCAGCACAAAGGGGGGCAGGTCCTTGTTCTTCTCCAGCATGGCGTTATAAAGGTCCATGTCCTGCCAGGCCTTCAGCATCCCCGGCTCCCGGTTGGGCAGCCCCGCCTTCATGGGGAAATCCGTCTGCGGTGTGATGATGGTATTCTTATAGTCCATAGAAATGATTCCTTTCTAAATAGTTCTTCTTTTTCTTGGCTCCCCTGAAAGGAGATCCAAAATGAAAAGCGCCTTTGTCTCTGTGCTAAGAGACAAAGGCGCTCTGACCTCTGCGGTACCACTCTTGTTCCGGCGGGGAGGCCGGCACTCGACGGCGCTGTAACGGGCGCGAAACCGGCGCATTCTACTTGCCCTGGGGCGTTCCTTGCGCTGCTGGAGGGGATAGGCATGGGGCGCCTCCTTGCTGCCTTGCACCGTCCGGCAGTTCTCTGGAAGGAGGGGAGCCGAAGCCCGTGTCCTCGTCGTTGCGTTGGGGGTATGAATCGGTCCTTGGGAGATTACTTCTGGGTGGGATCGTAATTCCGGCCGAACTGGAGATTCAGGTTGGAAAAGCGACTGGTGGTGTCGCGGGGGGGATGCTGGGGCGCGGCACTGGGCGCGGCGGTACCGGAAGCGCCCACCATGGCCTCCAGGCTCTGGGAGATCTCACCCACCACAGCCTCGCTGTCGTACACGTCCTCAGCAGGCTCCTGCTTGGCGGGAGCCGCGGGGGCGGGGGCCGCCACCGGCGCGGCGGGGGCCACGGGAGCGGCAGGTGCGGCGGCGGGGGTCACGTTGGCGTTCTTGATCCGATCCAGGGCCTGAATGCACTGCTGCATCTGGGTCTGAATCTCGGTAATGCGGGTGGCGGCAGCCTTGCGGGCCTCGGCGACCCGGGCCTTCTCCACAGCCACCAGCGCGTCGGCGCTGGGTCCCTTGGCGGCGGAGGCCACGGGAGCGGAGGCGGCGGCAGCCTGGGCCTGGCGCAGCATCTGCGCGGCCTTGGCCTGGGCATCCTGCATCACCTTCTCGGCGGAGCGCTTGGCGCTCTCCACGGCGTCCTTGGCGGCGGCCTCATTCTTGCGGTATTCTTCCAGCTTGCCGACCAGCACGCGCATCTTGCTCTTGAGCAGGGCGTTTTCCTTATACAGCGTGACATAATCCTCGGTCAGAGGCTCCAGGATCTTGTCCACCTGCTCCATGTCGTAGCCGTGGCGGGTCTGGCTGAAGGAAATTTGGTCAATTTGCTGCGGAGTGATCATGTTGTATCTCCTTTCGGGCTGTATGAAATTCTTTCTCTATCAAATGTAGCTTTCCACTTCCGCCTGGAGGGTCTCCAGGTCGCCCACAATGTCCATGTTATGGGGGCAGAAGAGGTAAGCGGACTGAGCGATCTTCTTCACATCGCCGTCCAGTGCGTACACGCAGCCGGACAGGAAGTCCACCACCCGGCGGGCCATGGCCTTGTCCACATTTTCCATATTGACAATGACGGCCTTGTGGCTGCGCAGATCATCGGCAGCCTTGGAGGTATCGTTGAAGCTGTTGGGGCGGAACAGCACCACTTCCTGCTTGTTGGTGGCGGAAGCGGAGGAATTCATATTCAGCACCTGGCCGCTGAAGCCGCCGGCGGAAACGCCGGTGCCGGAGGCGGCGGGAATGGTGGGCGCGAACCCGAAATCATCCTCCTCAGTCGGCTCATCCGCGGGAGCGGACACCGGCGCGGGAGCGCGGCGGGGGGCAGAGCGGCGGGCGGAACGAGCGGGGCGCTCCTCCGGCTCTTCATATTGATCGACGGCTTCGTCCTCGTCTTCGTCGTAGTCGTCGTAATCGTCCTCGGCATAGGGTTGGGTAAGCTTCTTTACATTATCCCAAAAGCTCATTTTCTTTTTCTCCTCCTGTATGTTCGCATCGCGCAGGATGTCTCATCGCACGTATTGGCGGGCACCGAAAATGGAGGTGCCGACGCGGACCATGGTACTGCCGCAGCGGACGGCGTCCGCATAGTCAGCGGACATTCCCATGGATAAACAGTCCACTGACACATTATCGTATTTTTTCTCCCGTATGTCAACACATAATTGGGACATTTTTTGAAAAAATTTTACATTATCATCCTTATTTTGGGAAATTGGGGGGATTGTCATCAATCCTTTGACACATATGTTCGGATATAGCCCAATTTTTTCCAGCAGGGGCAGGACCTCTTCCTCCGCAAAGCCGGATTTATTCGGCTCTCTTCCGATGTTCACCTCCAGCAGAATGTCCTGGACAAGTCCCTGCTTTGCCGCCTCGGCATTGACGGCCTGCAAAAGACGCAGGCTGTCCACGCTCTGGATCAGACGGACCCGGCCCACCACCTGGCGGACCTTGTTGGTTTGCAGGTGGCCGATGAAATCCACCGGTGCGCCGTCGTAGGCGTGCTGAGCGCGCTTTGCCGTCAGCTCCTGCACCCGGTTTTCTCCGCAGCAGTCCACCCCGGCGGTAATGGCCCGGCGGACAGCCTCGGCATCGTTCATCTTGGTGGCGGCGCACAGCTGGATCTGCCCCGGCTCCCGCCCGGCCTCCCGGGCCGCGGCGGCGATCTCCGCCCGGATGCGCGTGACATTTTCTTCAATGGACATGGTGTTCCTCTCTTTCTGATCCACGCAAAAAGCGGCGGATTCGTCCGCCGCTTTTTGGAAGGGAGAATTATGCGGTAGCAGCAGCGGCTTTTAACGGCCGGATGGGGGCGAGGGTGGAGATGGCGTGCTTATAGATCATCTGCTGCCGCCCGTCCGTCACCAAAACCACCACAAAGCTGTCGTAGCCCGTGATGATGCCCCGAAGCTGGAAACCGTTCATCAGGAACAGGGTCACCGGCACCTTGTCCCGGCGAACCTCCTTCAAAATGGCATCCTGTAAATTCACTTGTTCTGTCATATGTATACCTTCTTTCTGAATGGTATGCACATGCTATCACAGTTCAGCTGTCGTTTTCCTGCAAAATCCGTCGGGCGGAGGCCAGAATTTCGGCGCTCCCCTCCCCCGGTCCCCGCCGGAGCCAGTGGATGCGTCCATTCCGGCGGAACCAGGTCAGCTGGCGCTTGGCATAGCGGCGGGAGGATTGACGCACCTGGTCGGCGGCGGCCTCCACGGTGCAGCGGCCATCCAGCGCGTCGGTAAATTCCTTGTAGCCGATGGCCTGCATGGCGGTGCATTTTTCCGGGATGCCGGAACGCAGCAGCGCCCGGATCTCCTCCAGCAGTCCCGCCTCCAGCATCACGTCCACCCGGCGGTCGATGCGGCTGTACAGCTCTGCCCGGCTCTCAAAATCCAGCCCCAGCCAGACGGGAGAAAACCGGGGCGGAAGCGCCTGGGTGCGGCGGTTGTGGGCCGTGATGGTCTCGCCGGTTTCCAGGTAGACCTCCATGGCCCGGATGATCCGCTTGCGGTCGGACAGGTGCAGCCGGGCGGCAGCCTCCGGGTCCACCGCCCGCAGGCGGGCAAGGAGCGCCTCCATGCCCTCCCGGTCGGCCTCCCGCTCCAGGCGCTCCCGGACGCCGGTGGAGGGAAAGGGGGCAAAATCATTGCCCCGGATCAGGCTGTCCATATACAGCCCGGTGCCGCCGGCGATGATGGCCGTCTTTCCCCGGCTGACGATATCCTCCACAATGGGCGCGGCGTCGGCGCAGTAGCGGCTGACGGAATAATCCTCCCAGGGCTCCGCCACGTCGATCATATGGTGGGGGATGCCCTGCCGCTCCTCCGGGCTCGGCTTGGCGGTGCCGATGTCCATGCACTTATACACCTGCATGGAGTCGCAGGACACCACCTCTCCATCCAGCTCCCTTGCCAGGGCCACCGCCAGGGCGGTCTTGCCGGAGGCCGTGGGGCCCGCGATACAGATAATCGGATTCATGGCGGCTCCTTATGTTCTCCTGAACTGCTTTTCCACCTGCTTTTTGCTCAGGGAAACGCAGATGGGGCGGCCATGGGGGCAGTATTTCAGATCCTCCCGCTCCATGACGGCCTTGGCCACGGCGTAAAGCTCCTGCTCGTCCGTGACCCATCCGGCCTTGATGGCGGCCTTGCAGGCGACGGTGTGCAGCAGTTCATCCCGGACGGTATCCTTATGCTCCCGGCGGCCGTTCAGCAGGTCGGCGGCCAGACTCTCCACCGCCTCGGCGGCGTCGTCCGGGCTCAGATCCATGGGGATCTGCCGCAGCAGCACGGTGCTGTCGCCGAATTCCTCCAGCTGGAAGCCCAGCTCCTCCAGCATCGGCCCATTGCTCAGCAGCTCTCCCGCTGCCGTGGGCGTCAGGCGGACCGCCAGGGGCGAAAGCAGGGTCTGGCCGGTGATGGCCTCTTGGTTGGCCTTCAGCTTCTCAAACAGGATCCGCTCGTGGGCGGCGTGCTTGTCGATGAGAAAGGCATCCTCCCCCTGCTCCACCAGGATATAGGTGCGGTACAGCTCTCCCACCAAATGCCAGTCCGGCACAGCAGGCATTTCCAGCTCCTGCTGGACTTCCTCCGGCGCTTTGGGCGTCGGCTCCGATGCCGGTACTTCGGGTACCGGCTCCCGGGCTTCGGGTGCCGGCTCCCGGACTTCGGGCAGCGGGGGCAGTTCCTCCGCCGCAGGCGGCACGGGGGCCGGGTCTGTTTTGCGGGGCGGCAGGGGGATCTCCCCGCCGGGGGTCATCACCGGGGAGCGGAGCACCGCCGTCTGGGGAATGTGCTTGGGCAGCATCGCCGCCGCTGCGGCAGCTGCCTGGGGCTTGGGCTGGGGCGCGTCCGCCATGGCGGCGGAGAAGGTCTTGTATTCCTCCGGGGTCATGGTGCGGAAGAAGCTCTGCCGGGGGGACGCCTGTCGGTGTGCGGCGCTCTGGGGCGCTTCGGCGGGCGCGGCGGTGTGGGGCTTTGCAAACTGCACAGCGGGCCGGTCGGGGGTCTTGTTCAGCGCGGCCAGCACGCCGTAGTGTACGCAGTCGAAAACGCTCTTTTCATTCAGAAATTTGACCTCCGTCTTGGCCGGGTGAACATTCACATCCACCGCGTTGGCCGGAAGCTGCAAATGGAGCACACAGGCGGGGAATTTGCCCACCATCAGCTGATTGCGGTAGGCCTCCTCCAAAGCGGAGATCAGCAGCCGGGATTTTACCGGCCGGTCGTTGACAAAAAAGGTCTGGAAATTCCGGCTGGGCCGGGAATCCGAGGGCTTGGACACATAGCCGGACAGGGTATAGCTGTCCCAGTTGCTCTGAACGGGGGCCATGGCCGCAAATTCCCGGCCATACACGCAGTACACCGCCGCCTGCAAGGAGCCGTCGCCGGGTGTGGAGAGAATGGTTTTGCCGTCGCGCACCATCTGGATGGCTACCTGAGGATGGGCCAGGGCCTGCAGCTGCACCGCCGCCGTGACCCGGCTGCCCTCCACGGAATCGGACTTCATAAATTTCATCCGGGCGGGGGTATTGTAAAACAGGTCGCGGATGATGATGGTGGTGCCGTCGGGACACCCGGCCTCGCTCTGCTGGGTGACCACGCCCCCGTCCAGGTGGAGGCTGGTGCCGGAGATGGCCCCGGTGGGCTTGGTCATCAGGTCGATGCGGCTGACGGAGGCAATGGCAGCCAGGGCCTCACCCCGGAAGCCCATGGTGGAGATCTCACCCAGATCCTCCGCCCGGCGCAGCTTAGAGGTGGCATGGCGCAGGAAGGCGGTTTTGGCGTCCTGGGGCTCCATGCCGCAGCCGTTGTCCGTCACCCGCAGGAAGGTCATGCCGCCGTCGCGCATTTCTACGGTCACCTTGGTCGCTCCCGCGTCCACGGCGTTTTCCAGCAGCTCCTTGACCACGCTGGCCGGGCGCTCCACCACCTCACCGGCGGCGATCAGGTTGGCGATATGGGCCGGGAGCTGAATAATTGCAGGCATAAAAATCACCTCACAATAAAGGTATCAAAGCATTTGAAAAGCGGTCAGCATTGCCACCGCGTTGATGCAGGCATGGATCAGCATAGAGGTCACGATGCTGCCGGTGGCCTCCATGCCCGCGGCGAGCACGATGCCCGCCGGGATATACTGAACAAAGCACATCAGGAGCCGGGCCGCGGAAAAGCGGCCCACGTACCCGGTCACATGAATGGCGGCAAAGGCGGCGACGGTAATGACATACGCCGCCCCCCTGCCGAACCTGCGGGCGCTGCGGAACACAAGCCCACGGAACAGCAGCTCCTCGCTGATGGGGGCCAGCAGCACCGTGGCGACTGTGGTCAGCACCGGGCTGCTTCTGAGAAAGCCCAGAATGGAATTGTCGTTTACATTGGTAAAATCCGGGTCCACCGCGAAAATGGCCGCGCCCAGCGCCGACGACGCCAGGTAATAAACACCCAGGCAGGCCGCCACGGTCATAAGCGCCCGGCGGGTCTGCCGCCGGAAAATACGGAGGCTCCCCAGCAGAAAGCGGCGGAAAATAAGAGCCGTGGCGCAGGCGCTCACCAGGTGATACAGGAAATTGATCTTCATCAGTCCCAACGGGGCCGCCAGGACCAGGATGACCGACCCCAGAAGCAGGTACTGGATCGCCATCCAGGTCCAGCCGAGGACGGATTCTTTTTTCGTCAGTGTCATCCCAGCATCTTCCTCAGCTTATACAGCTCGTTCATGGCCTCGATGGGGGTCAGGGTCTCCACATTGATGGCACGCAGGGCGGCGGCGATCTGCTGCCGCGCCAGCTCCTCCATGCTCACCTGGTCGTCCTTGGCAGGGGCCGGGAGGCTCACCGGGGCGACCCCGTCCTCCAGCTCCGCCAGAATTTCTCTGGCCCGGGCGACCACGGCGGCGGGCAGCCCGGCAAGCTTTGCGACCTCAATGCCGTAGCTGTCATCGGTGGCGCCAGGGACGATGCGCCGCAGGAAGATCATCTGCTCTCCCCGCTTCTTCACGGCGATGTTATAGTTCTTCACGTTGGGCAGCCGCTCCTCCATGGTGGAAAGCTCATGGTAATGGGTGGCAAACAAGGTCTTTGCCCCCAGCTTCCTGGGATTGGCCGCGTATTCCAGCACGGCCCGGGCAATGGCCATGCCGTCGTAGGTGGAGGTGCCCCGGCCGATCTCGTCCAGGATCAGCAGGCTGCGGCTGGTGGCGTATTTCAATATAGAGGCCACCTCCGCCATCTCCACCATGAAGGTGGACTGCCCGGAGGCCAGGTCGTCGCTGGCACCGATCCGGGTGAACACCCGGTCCACCAGGCCGATGCGGGCGCTGCGGGCCGGGACAAAGGAGCCCATCTGCGCCATCAGCACGATCAGCGCCACCTGTCGCATATAGGTGGATTTACCGGCCATGTTGGGGCCGGTGATAATGGCCACCTGATTGTCCGCCGCCCCCAGCTCCGTGCTGTTGGGAACGAACAGGGTGTCCTTCAGCATGGCCTCTACCACAGGGTGGCGGCCGTCGGTAATGGAGATCTCCTGTCCCAGGCTGATCTCCGGGCGGCAGTAGCCCCGCTCCGCGGCCACGGAGGCCAGGGAGCACAGCGCATCCACCGCCGCCACGGCGGTGGCCGTCAGCTGCACCCGCTCCGCTCCCTGGGCAAGGTGATTGCGCAGGCGGGTAAAGATCTCATATTCCAGGGCAGTGAGCCGGTCCTTGGCGGTGAGCACCTGGTTTTCCAGTTCCTTTAGCTCCTGGGTGATGTAGCGCTCACAGTTGGCCAGGGTCTGCTTGCGGATATAGCGGTCCGGCACCTGGTCGATAAAGGATTTGGATACCTCAATATAATAGCCGAACACCCGGTTATAGCCCACCCTCAGGGTGCGGATGCCGGTTTTCTCCCGTTCCTCCGCCTCGATGGAGGCGATGGTGCCGGAGCCACCCTCCATAATGTCGCGCAGCTTATCCGCCTCCGCGTCCGCCCCCCGGCGGATGATGCCGCCCTCCCGGACGGTAAGGGGGGGCTCCTCCACGATGATCTTCTCGATCAGGTGCACATAATCGCCCATGGGGTCGATGCCGTGGTCCAGCTGAGTCAGCATGGGGGCTTTCAGCTTGGCCAACTGCTCCTTTACCTGGGGCAGTGCCCGGAATCCCCGGGCCAGGCCCAGCAGATCCCGGCAGTTGACGGTGCCGGTGACCACCCGGGTGATGACCCGCTCCAGGTCGGTCACCTGCTTCAGTGCCTCCTCCAGCTCGCCGCGGACGATGGGGCTTTGCACCAGCTCCTCCACGGCGGCCTGCCGCCGGGTGATCTCGCCGGCGTCCAGCAGGGGCTTTTCCAGCCAGCCCCGGAGCAGCCGCCCGCCCATGGGGGTGTGGGTCTTGTCCAGCACCCACAGCAGCGTGCCCCGCTTCTCCTTGGAGCGCAGGGTCTCCGTCAGCTCCAGGTTCCGCCGGGCGTCCATGTCCAACTCCATAAATTTGCCACCGGTGTAGTATTGCAGGCGGCGGATGTGGGCCAGGTCGTTCTTTTGAAGGTCCAGCAGGGTTTGCAGCAGCGCGCCGCTGGCAACGGCGGCCAGGGGGTAGGTGGCCAGGCCCAGCTTTTCGATGGGCGCTTTGAAGTGGCTTTGCAGCAGCTGCTCGCAGGCCTCCTGGCGGAACAGCGCTTCCTCCCCCTCGTCCACGCAGCAGCTCAGGCGGTGGTAAAGGGCGTCGTGGATTCCGTCGCAGTCCACATTCTCGCCCCAGCGCAGCACCTCGCTGGGGGAAAACCGCCCCAGCTCCGAGGCCACGGAGGCCGCGTCGGCGCAGGTGGTGGCATAAAACGCGCCGGTGGATACGTCGCAGAAGGCCAGACCGTAGCGGTGATTCTTTCCATAGATGCAGGCCATGTAGTTATTCTTGTTTTCGTCCAGCATGCAGCTTTCCGTCACGGTGCCGGGGGTGACGATGCGGGTGATGTCCCGCTCCACCAGGCCCTTGGCCGTAGCCGGGTCCTGCATCTGCTCGCACACGGCCACCTTGTAGCCCTTCTGCACCATGCGGGCAATGTAGGCATCCACGCTGTGATAGGGCACGCCGCACATGGGGGTCTGCTCCTCCTTGGGCTTGCCCCGGTCCCGGGTGGTCAGGGTCAGATCCAGCTCCCGGGCGGCCAACATGGCGTCCTCGTTGAACATTTCATAGAAGTCGCCCAGGCGGAAGAACAGCACGCTGTCTTTGTTTTTCTCTTTCAGCGCTCGGTACTGCTGCTGCATGGGGGTCAGCTCTGTGTCTTTCGCTGCCATTGATGTTCCTCCTTTGGGTCTATTCCGCCAGCGTGCCCACCAGGCTCCAGGTGGTTGCGCCTGTGATCTCGATTTGCCGGAAGGAGCCGATCAGGCTGTCGTCTCCGGGGAAGCGCACCAGCCTGCCGCCCTCGGTGCGGGCGGTGAGATTGTCGCCGTCCCGGCCGTCCACCAGGCAGCGCATTACCTTTCCGATGTAGCCCCGGTGGGTCTGCTCGGAGATGGCGTTCTGCACAGCGCACAGCCGGTCGAACCGGCGGTTCTTTTCCGCCTTGGGCGTGGGGTCGTCCATGGACGCCGCCGGGGTGCCGGTGCGGGGGGAGAAAATGAAGGTGAACAGGCTGTCGTAGTGCACCTGCTGGATCAGGGACACGGTCTGCTCGAATTCCTCCTCCGTCTCTCCGGGGAAGCCCACGATCACATCGCTGGTCAGCACCAGCTCCGGCATCACGGACTTGGCATAATTCACCTTTTCCAGATACGTTTCCCGGTCGTAGTGCCGGTTCATGGCCTTGAGCACCCGGCTGGAGCCGGACTGGAAGGGAAGATGGAGCTGCTTGGCGATCTTGGGATAGCGGGCCATGGTATCAAAGAGCTTCGGGGAGGCGTCCCTGGGGTGGCTGGTCATAAAGCGGACCAGGAACTCACCGGGCAGCTGGGCGATCTGGGCCAGCAGGTCCGCAAAGTCCACGCCCTGCCCCAGGTCCTTGCCGTAGGAATTCACGTTCTGCCCCAGCAGAGTGATCTCCTTGGCTCCGTTTTCGATCAGGCCGCGGCACTCTTCCAGGATGCATTCCGGCCTGCGGCTGCGCTCCCGCCCCCGGACATAGGGGACGATGCAGTAGGTGCAGAAATTGTTGCACCCGTACATGATGGACACCCAGGCCTTCAGCCCGGAATCGCGCACCTGGGGGATGCCCTCGGCGATGGAGCCCGGCTCCTCCTGGACATAGAACACCCGCCCGGGCTTTGTCAGCACATTGTATAGAATTTCCGGGAACTGCCACAGATGATGGGTGGAAAAAACGCCGTCCACATGGGGGTAGCTCTCCTTGACGCGTTTGGACACCTTTTCCTCCCCGGCCATGCAGCCGCACAGGAAGATCTTCTGCCCCGGATGGCGGCGCTTGGTATGGGTCAGCGCCCCCAGATTGCCGAACACCCGCTGCTCGGCATGCTCCCGGATGGCGCAGGTGTTCATGATCACCACATCCGCCCCCTCGGCCTGGGAGCCGATGGCGTAGCCGCACTGGGCCAGATATCCCCGGAGCTTTTCGGAATCCGCCTCATTCTGTTGGCAGCCGTAGGTCTCCACATAGGCGACGGGCGTGATCCCCTGCCGGGCCCAAAGGGCCGCGACGGCATCGCAATAACCGAACTGCGCGTCCAGTTGCTCCTGAGAGATGACGGTGGTTTTTGTATTCATGGCAATTCTCCTGATCCTGATAACTTCTCGACTTTAAATAATACCATTTTTTCCGCCCTTTTTCAAGGAAAACTTTGAAGATCCACAGCGGAAAAGCCCCGCAGCTTTTATGCTGCGGGGCTTGGAGGGAAAAACGGGATTATTCGGCGGTCTCGGCGTCCGCGAAGGTCAGGGTGCCCAGGATCACACCGGCGGTCTCCATGAAGTCGCCGTCGGAGGCGGGCACGAAGGCAAAGACATACACGCCCAGGTCCACGGGGTCCTTCACCACGAAGCAGGTGGCGTCGTGCTCGGCATCCACGTAGCCGAGGATGATCTTGTCGGCAGCCTCCAGGGTGAACACATTCTCTTCACCGTAAGCGGCCTTGAAGCCTTCTGCCAGCTCCTCCTCGGAGGCGTCCTTCTCCATCGGGGTGTAGGCGAACTGAATGGTGTGGGTCTGATCCTCGTCGGTCAGGATGTAGTAGATGCCCTGCTCGGCCAGCTCATCGGACACCTCATACTCGGACAGGCTGGTGGGCAGGTAGATGACGAAGCTCTCAAAGTCCACCCACTCGCCCTCAAAGGGAGGCTCGGTCTCGCCCTCGGCTTCCTCCGCATAGGCAAAGGGAACCGCCAGGAGCATCAGCATCGCCAGGAGGATCGCGGTCAGTTTCTTCATTGTTGTTTTCATCCTTTCAAAATTAATGTCCGATCATTATACCACATGTTCACAATTTTGTCAATATTTTCGTTGGCTGGTCACAGCATTGCCGAGCCGCCGGTGACGATCCAGCAGGCCAGGGCGGCGGTGGTGAACGCGCCCACGGCGGCGGTGCCGGTGCGGCGGTAGCAGTAGGTCCCCAGCAGGCTGAATACCAGCACCTGGGGCACAAACACGATCAGCAGCGACATAAAGGGGCCGCCGAAGGTGGAGCCGAACAGGATATCCGCGCCGGGACCGATACCGGCAAAGAACGGGATGTACTCCAGCAGCACGATGAGCAGCAGCCCTCCTGCCATAATGAGGAAGCTGCGCCACCAGCAGCCCAGGAAGCCCCGCAGCCCCGGCAGATACGCCGCGTTGGTGCGCTGCATGGCAAAGACCTTGCCGGTGCTGAGCAGATAAAACAGGGCAAAAATGGGGAAATACACACAGAACTGCACCAGCCGCCCCTGGGTAAAGGGGCGGAAGAAGGGCCAGATGAACCGCAGGTCCAGGTCAAATTTCCACTGGCACAGGGCATTCACTCCGTATACCAGGCCCACCATGGCGGCGGAGATCACCAGGCTTGCCGCATACATGCCGAAATCCACCCGCTCCGGCTTCCGGGCGGAGGAGAGGCCCATATCATGCAGGGTCAGGAACCGGCCCCGCTTCTTGGCGCCGCGGCGGGCAATGCCGTTGGTCAGCAGCATCACCAGGATCAGCAGGGCATACCAGGCCACGAAGCCGTTGCCGATGGTCATGCGGAAAATGCTCTCCGGCAGGGGCAGCAGGCCGTGGCCCAGCTGGGTCATAAAGGGGAAGCTCAGCCCCGCGATCAGAATGGAGATGATCGCTCCGCGCCACCATTTTCCCTTGGAGGCCAGTTCATCCCCGCTGGGCAGAGGCTGGGCCGCGGCCCGCAGCGGTTTCAGGCGCAGCAGCAGCTCCATCAGCGGGAGCATGGCGCACAGAGTCAGCAGCATGGCGGCAAAGGTCAGCCATTCCTTTGCCATCGCCACCTGCTCCCGCGCCGGAATGTCCAGGCTCAGGCCGATGGCGTCATGGAGCCAGTCCATGGCGGCGGACAGGCCCTTGGCATTGTGGGTGGTCAGCCGGTGGTTGGTATTCAGCAGCTCCATCCGGCGGGCGGTGCCGTCCTCAAAGCTGCCGAAGGTGGTATCCCAGGCAGCGTGATCCGCGTCGGTGTCCAGGAACTGGGTGCGCAGATCGCTTTTCAGCAGCACGTCGTCCACATTGTTCTGATAATCCCGGAAATAGCTGAATTCATCATATTTTGCCTGCAACAGCAGCACATTGTTGAAATGAATGTTCTCGCTGTCGTAGGCGCTGGGGTAGAACAGCTCGCCGCATTGCAGCACCACCGCCCGGGGGGCGATATCCGACCCGGCGTAGGCCGCTGCCACGCTCCAGCTGCTCCAGGTGCCCATGGAATGCCCGCTGACCGCCAGTCGGCCGCTGTCCACATTGGCAAGCTCCGACAGCAGCCGGTAGGCGTCCACGCCGCCGCAGGAGCTGTCCGTGATCGCGTTGCCCTGGCTGTCCCGGCTGTACAGGGGATCAAAGAAGGAGAGGTTGGAGAAATTCATCATCACCCGGTAGCGGATGGGCCCGCCGATGTCCTTTAAGGTGCTGCCGGGCGCGCCGTAGTTCACGCTGAGCTTGTGATCGACATAGCCCCGCTCCCGCAGGCCGATTTGGGTATTGCCGTGGCCGTATTCGTCCAGGGCCAGCACCACCGCGCCCCGGCGGGCCAGCTCGATGGCATAGGCGGCGCAGGTCTCATGGTCATTCTGATAGCCGTGGAGCAGCAGAACGCCGGGGGCCTTCTGCGCCTCGGTGGCAGTCAGCGGCGTATAGAGCTTGTAGGTCAGGCTGCCGCTTTCCGTTTGCAGCACGCCGTCGGTGACGTTTACTGCGCCGCCGCTGCGCTGTAAGCCGTCGGCAAAGGCCATGCACACCAGCGCCCCGCACAGCAGCAGCGCCAGCAGGATCACCCAAAACAGGGGCTTTCGCTTCATTGTCCATCCGTCCTTTCTATCCGTCCGTATTCTCCTCAGGCAATACGAGTATAGCATCTAAAAAGGGGGCTTTCAAGTATTTTCACAAAAACTGTTGATTTTCTTAAACGTTTTTTGTATAATAATGAATAGAAAATGTGTCAATATCGCTTCGAAACCATTTAATGAAAGGAGTCCATCCCCATGATGCACTATTATGCAAGCACCACCCCCGACGTGACCCCCAGTGAGCAGGCCCACAGCGACTTCGTCCGCGCCATTGCCGGCGAATGCATGGTCCTGCTGGAAAATGACGGCACACTGCCCCTGTCCGGGCCCCAGAAGGTCGCCCTGTACGGCAACGGCGCCCGCGCCACCGTCAAGGGCGGCACCGGCAGCGGCGAGGTCAACAGCCGTTACAGCGTATCCGTGGAGCAGGGCCTGGAGGAAGCCGGCTTCACCGTGACCACCAAGGACTGGCTGGCCGCTCAGGATCAGGCCGTCCAGGCGGAGATGGGGGCGTACATGGCCACCATCCGTCAGCGGGCAGAGGCCATGGGCGTGCCCGAATTCGTGGTGATGTTCAACGAGCATTTCATTCCCAAGGCTCTGGCCCCCTTCCAGAAGGCCGAGGGCAACCTGGCCATTTACGTTCTGGCCCGGAACTCCGGCGAGGGCAGCGACCGCTACGCCGCCCCCGGCGACTATGAGCTGACCCAGGAGGAGACCGATCTGCTCACCGCTCTGGGCAAAAGCTATAAGCATGTGGTGCTGCTGCTGAATCTGGGCGGCATCATCAACGCCGCCGCCCTGAAGGCCATCCCCGGCATCAGCGCCTCCCTGCTGATCTCCCAGAGCGGCAACATGGGCGGACACATCGTGGCCGACGTGCTGCTGGGCAAGTCCATCCCCAGTGGCCGCCTGACGGACACCTGGGCCGCCGACTACATGGATTACCCTTCCTCCCCCACCTTCAGCCACAACAACGGCGACTGGCATGACGAGGAATATACCGACGGCATCTTTGTGGGCTACCGCTACTTTGATACCTTCAACGTCACCCCCGTCTATCCCTTCGGCTACGGCCTGAACTATACGGAGTTCGCCCAGCGGATCCTCTCCGCCTCCGCCGACGAGCACCGGGTATCCGTCACTGTCGAGGTGAAGAACACCGGCGCCCACCCTGGCCGGGAGGTGGTGCAGGTCTACGGCTCCGCCCCCAGGCAGGGCCTGGAGAAGCCCATGCAGGTGCTGTGCGGCTTCGGCAAGACCCGGCTGCTCCAGCCCGCCGAGGCCCAGGCGCTCACCGTCAGCTTCGACCTGACCAATCTGGAAAGCTACGATCCGGCCAAGGCCGCCTACGTGCTGGAGGCGGGCGAGTACATCATCCGCGTCGGCCGTCACAGCCGGGATACCCACATTGCCGCCCTGCTGCGGCTGGACGGCACCGCCGTCACCAAGCAGGTGAAGAACATCTGCCCGCTGGATCGGGAATTTGAGGAGATCTCCAGCGTGGGCGTCACCCCCTGGGCCCCCGCCCACGACCCGGAGGAGCGGGCCAGCGCCAAGGTGATCCCCCTGCGCGCCGCCAAGATCCCCACCGTCGCCGTGACCTACGCCGGTGAGCCGGCTCCCCTGGCCCCGGCAGGCACCGACCATGTAATCACCATGGACGAGGTGCGCGGCGGAGCCTACACCATGGAGCAGCTGGTGGCCCAGCTGACCGTGGAGGAAATGGCCGAAATGTGCGTGGGCGCTGCCCGGGACAACGACAACGTCATCGGCGCGGCCTCCAAGGCCGTCCCCGGCGCGGCGGGCGAGACCAGCATGCACCTGGCCTACCGGGGCGTGCGGGACATGACCAACGCGGACGGCCCTGCCGGTCTGCGCCTGTTCTCCCACTTCCGTACCGACGCCGAGGGCAATGTGATGCCCGGCGCACAGGCCATCGGCGGCGCTGCCGAGACCTACGGCGAGAAGCAGCCCGGTGAAACGGACTACTATCAGTACTGCACCGCCATTCCCATCGCCTGGCTGCTGGCCAGCTCCTGGGACATGGAGCTGATTGAAAAATGCGGCGACGTGGTGGGCGCGGAGATGGAAGTCTTCGGCGTGCGCGTCTGGCTGGCCCCCGGCATGAACATCCACCGCAACCCCCTGTGCGGCCGGAACTTCGAATACTACTCCGAGGATCCCCTGCTCAGCGGCCTGTGTGCGGCGGCGGACGTGCGGGGCGTGCAGAAGCACCCCGGCGTGGGCACCAGCATCAAGCACTACTTTGCCAACAACCAGGAAGACAACCGCATGTTCTGCAACGCCCACATCAAGGAGCGGGCCATCCGGGAGATCTACCTGCGCAACTTCGGCGTATGCATCCAGGCCTCCCAGCCCATGACCATCATGACCAGCTACAACCTGATCAACGGCGTTCACGGGGCCAACTGCTACGATTCCATCACCTGCTACGCCCGGGAGGAATGCGGCTTCAAGGGCTATGTGATGACCGACTGGTTCACCAGCAACATGAAGGTCGCCACTGCCCTGGCCAAGCCCGACCTGAAGTACCCCTGCGCCTCCAGCCCCCTGTGCGTATACGCGGGCAACGACGTGCAGATGCCCGGCTGCAACGGCAACATCACCGATATCATCGACGCCGTGAAGGACGGGAGCCTGCCCATCGGCTATCTGCAGCGCTGCACCCAGCGCCTGCTGGAGACCGACCTGAAGTGCGCCAGCTTCCCCGACGCCGGTTCCTACATTGCCGGCATGGAGCTGCACGACTTCGTCAGCCAGGAGTGATCCTTCTACAAATCACCAGCAACCGAGCGGCCCAGGCCGCTCGGTTTTGCGATCAGGCGCGCCCGTTGAGGGGCAAGGAAGCACTGAGCCAATTGGCAAAAGGACCGCTGACCAGCCGCAGGCGATCGGTCCAGTGTTTCCTATAAAATATAAACAAATTATGTATATTTGTTTTTCCAGGGGAAAAAGCTTGTTTTTATAGTAGCGGTGTGGTAGACTAAGAAAAGTTTACCCAACAAATTTGAAAGGAATCCTGAAATGAAACATTGTTCTTTTTGCAATGCCGAGCTGCCGGAGGGGACAACGATCTGCCCCAGCTGCGGCAAGGATAATGCCCAGGGGAAGGCCGGAACGCTGAAGCCCGGCGCGACCGTTCTGATGGTCGTGGCCGCCGTGGCCGTGGTGATCCTGGCGGTGGGCGTGCTGTTCGGCGTCCGAAACGGCTGGACGACCAACGCCGTCTCGGACATGGAGATCGCCGAGGACACCGTGACCGCGGAGGAATCCTCCGCCGAAGAGACCGCCGCGGAAGCTACCGAGCCGGAGCCCACTCAGGCCCCCACCGTGCCCGCCGACGGCAACCCGGACGACGTGACCTGCAAGGGCACCTATACCGCCGAGGACGAGGCCGCCGTGGCCGCCCGGGACAAGATCGTGGCCACCGCCGGGGAGTATGAGCTGACCCTGGGGCAGCTGCAGGTATACTACTGGATGGAGTTCCGCAACTTCATGGCCCAGTACGGCGCTTACGCCTCCTACTTCGGCCTGGATGTTACCCAGAGCCTTGACACCCAGGTTTGTCCGATGTCCGAGGAAAGCCGCACCTGGCAGCAGTTCTTCCTGGAGGGAGCGCTGAATTCCTGGATGAACTACCGCGCCATGGCCGCCGAGGCGGACGCCAACGGCTTTGAGCTGACCGCGGAGCAGCGCGATAATCTGGAAAACGCCGCCACGGAGCTGGAGGAGACCGCCCTGGCCAACGGCTACGCCTCCGGCAACGACATGCTCCATTCCAGCCTGGGCGCTGCCGCCGAGCTGGAGGATTATGTCTACTTCATGGAGCTCTACTACAAGGCCAACGGCTACTACGCCCAGATGGCCAGCCAGTTTGAGCCTACGGACGAGGAGCTGGAGGCCTACTACGACGAGCATGCCGAGGGCTACACCGCCAGCAACATCACCAAGGACACCAAGTCCGTGGACGTGCGCCACATTCTGGTCTACCCCGAGGGCGCGGACGGCACCAACATCGCCACCGAGGAATTCAGCGACGAGGCATGGGACGCCGCGAAGGAGCAGGCCCAGGCCATCCTGGACGAGTTCCTGGCAGGCGACCAGAGCGAGGACAGCTTCGCCGCCCTGGCCAGCGAGCACTCCGCCGACCCCGGCTCCAACCAGAACGGCGGCCTGTATGAGGGCGTGACCGAGGGTGAAATGGTGGCCGCCTTCAACGACTGGTGCTTCGACCCGGAGCGTCAGGTGGGCGACACCGGCCTGGTCAAGACCAACTACGGCTACCACGTGATGTACTACTCCGGCAGCACCCTGCTGTGGAAGCAGTATGTGCGCAGCGACTACGTCACCGAGAAGACCAACGCCCTTGCCGACGAGGTCGCCGCCCAGTGCCCCCTGACCGTGCAGTACGGCGATATCCTCCTGGCCAATTCCGTTATCCAGTAAAAGCACAGATCGGGCGCGCCGCTTCACCGCGGCGCGCCCGTGTCATATCCGCCCGGCGGTGGGTGTCTCACCCCCGGACCAAATTCATCGCCCCCGCCGTTTTTTCCGGCGGGGGCGATGCTTTATCCTCTGGTATTCGGCTCCTGGTAATTCCTGGCTGCCTCCAGGGTCTCCTCGCTGGGGGAGCAGGGGGGCTGCTCGCGGACGTTACCGTTGACGTAGGCCTCCTCGCTGCCGATCTCGCCCACCACGGGGGTGCTGATGGACAGGTAGCCGGAGAGGGCCGCCTCCGTTTTGGAGAGCAGCTCATGGGTCTGGTTGTCGTAGCGGCAATAGTAGCTGCGGGCGTAGCCGTCGGTGGAGCTGCTGTATGCCATGCGGACGTAATAGTCCCTGGTCTCGATGCCCATGATCCACACCCGGACGAAACCGTCCCGCACCTCCGCGATCAGCTTGATGGGGTATTCGCCGTTGTTTTTGATCTTCAGATCCGGCGCGCCCCAGCTGACGGTGGCATCCAGGCCCACGGGCATGTAGGTAGCCGGGTAGCCGTGGCTGACCCGATCCACGATCTCCAGCTCGGCATACAGCGCACTGAGGTACAGTGTGGAGGACACCTGGCAGATGCCGCCGCCCAGGGAATCCACCAAATTGGTGCCGGAATAGGCGGGGGCCTCCTGGTAGCCCGCCTCCTTCGTCCGCCGGCCCAGGGTCTCGTTGTAGGAGAGGGTCTGCCCCGGCTGGAGTACCACGCCGTTCAGGGCCTGACAGGCCAGCGCCAGGTTGGTGTTTCGCTTCTCATTGTTTCCGTGGGGGGTCTGGCAGAAGCCCAGCACATCCTGGAAGCAGGCCTCCAGCTCCGTCACCTCCGGGGCCACCGGCTCCAGGGTGACCCGGACGGTCTGACCGGCGGCGGCATCCGACAGGAGCGCCGCCAGCGCCTCCGCGTCATAGCTCAGGCCGTAGGCGCCGGGGATGGGCGTCTTGGCGGTCTGATCCATCCGGGCATCCACCGGCGCGATGGAGACCGTCTGCAAAATTTCCGCCGCGTCCGGCGCGGGCGGCTCCTGGACCACAAGGGCATCCGACAGATCAATGTCAAATTCTCCTTCGGCCAGCCCCGCGAAGATCAGCTCCACCGCCGCTGACGCGTCCATGGTATAGCCGGGCGTCCCCAGGGTGACGGCCAGGGTAGGCATGGCCCCATCGGGATCCCACTTGTCCTCGCTCAGAGGCGGGATGTCCCCCTCCAGCGTGTAGGACGGGAGGGAATACCCCCGGTCCGGGCGCTGCGCCTCCTGCTCCAGAGTGCGGTAAAGGCGCTCCTCGTCCATGCTCAGGTAGGGAGCCAGGGACAAATTCACCACATCCTCCGCCGCCACGGCAAAGGCGTCGTCCAGCAGTGTGCGCAGATCCAGGGCCGCCCCGGTCTGCGCCTGGCTCAGGCAGAGCGTTTCTGTATTCACGGTCAGCGTCAGGTCGTGATCTGCCGGGTCAAAGGCTTTCCGCAAAGCGGAATACGCCGTCCTGCGGGTCATGCCCCCCAGGGGAAGCCCGGCGGCACTGACCCCGTCGGCGATCCGCCGGGCGCCGGTCCCGCCGGTGAGCAGCAGCGCGCCCACAATGAGGATGACCACCAGCAGCCCCGCCAGCGCGGCGGTAAGCCGCAGCGGATGGCCGGACGACCGCGTCTGCTGATCCTTCGGCGTCCGGCCGGCCGGATCACCCGGCCGGTGATTCAAAAAGTGATTCCGTGCGATGGTAACTCGTCTCCTTTGTTTTGGCCGAACGCGTTAAAACTCGTTCAGCTCTTCGGCAAGGCCGCTGAATTCGGATTCCAGGGGGTTCTTCCTGGCGGCGTTCTTCTGCTCCAGAGCCACGCTCTTGGCCGCCTGATCCAGGCTGAGCAGGGTGCCTGCGCCCGCGATGCAGCCGCCGGGGCAGGCCATACCCTCCAGCAGGTAGCCGTTGTATTTTCCGGCCTTGGCCAGGTTCATCAGCTTGCGGCATTCCCGCAGGCCCTCGGCGTTGGCCACCTTGATCTCCATATCCGGGTGCTGCTCATGAATGATATCCACCACGGCCTGGGCCACGCCCCCGGCCACAGCGAAGCCACGCCCGGCGGCGGTGCTGGCGTCCTTCACATCGGTGCTGTCCTCCAGCGTCTCAAAGCTCACTTCCTTGGCCTCGAACATGCCCTGAAGCTCCTCGAAGGTCAGCACAAAATCCACATCGGAGCGGATGGTCTCCCGGATGGCCTCCAGCTTTTTGGCGGCGCAGGGACCGGCAAAGACGATCTTGGCGTCCGGCTGCTCCCGCTTGACCATGCGGGCGGTGTAGACCATGGGGGTCAGGGTCATGGAAATATTCTTGGCCTGGGCGGGGAAGAGCTTGTGCACCATGGCATGCCAGGCCGGGCAGCAGGAGGTGGCCATAAAGGGCTGATTGGCAGGCACATTTTCCACAAAGTCCTTGGCCTCCTCCACCGCGCAGATGTCCGCGCCGATGGCCACCTCCACCACGTCCGCAAAGCCCAGCTGCTTCAGCGCGGAGGCCAGCCTGGCGATGGTCACATCCTTGCCGAACTGCCGCGCGAAGGCGGGGGCAAGAATGACGATCACCTTGTCGCCCTGCATGATGGAGCGCACCACCTGATAGATCTGGCCCTTGTCCACGATGGCACCGAAGGGGCAGCTGACCAGGCACTGGCCGCAGGCCACGCATTTTTCCTGATTGATGGTCGCCCGGCCGTGCTCATCCATCCCGATGGCGTCCATGCCGCAGGCCGCCTGGCAGGGGCGCTCCAGATGGACGATGGCGTGATAGGGGCAAGCCTGGGCGCACTTGCCGCAGCGGATGCACTTGGCCGGGTCGATCCGGCTCTTGCCGTTGACGAAGCTGATGGCCTCCCGGGGGCACACCTGCTGGCAGGAGGCAGCCAGGCAGTTCTGGCACACATCCGTGACCCAATAGCGATTGGCCGGACAGACATGGCAGGCGTAGGGAATGATGTTGACCAGAGGCGGCTCATAGTACTGCCGGGCAATGGCGGCGTGATCCATGCCCTCGGTCATCAGGCTGCGGGTCTGGACGCTGCGCACGGAAAGGCCCATGGCCAGCCGCACCCGCTCACCGGCAATGGCCCGCTCCAGGAAGATGGACTCCCGGTGCAGCGGCTGGTCGCCGGGGACGATGAGAAAGGGCAGGTCCTCTGCCTTGGTATAGTCCTCCCCGGAATAGGCCATCCTGGCCACCTCGGTAAAAACCTTTTTTCGGATATCGGTTATCAGCGACGGAATCCCACGCATATTTTGCCTCCCGGACTTTTTTTCCTATTGTACCAAAGGAACGCCGGACGGTCAAGGAAGAAATCCGGGCGGCAATCATCTTTGTCCCCCCGGCGTCATACACTCGAAGCAGAATGGAGGGGTGAAACATGAAACGTGTACTGGCGCTGCTGCTGTTCCTGGCGCTGCTGCTGGGGGTGCTCCCCGGACGGGCGGCGGCGGTGGACCTGAACCTGAATGCCAAAAGCGCCCTGCTGATGGATGTGGCCACCGGCACGGTGCTTTACGAGAAGGAATGCCACGAGCGTCTGGCCCCGGCCAGCGTGACCAAGGTAATGACCATGCTGCTGATCATGGAGGCGCTGGATTCCGGCAAGATCCGGCTGACCGACCAGGTGACCGCCTCGGAGGCGGCGGCGGCCAAGGGGGGCAGCCAGATCTATCTGAAGGTGGGAGAAAACATGCCGGTGTCGGACATGCTGAAATCCATCGCCGTCTCCTCTGCCAACGACTGCGCCTGCGCCATGGCGGAGCTGCTGGCCGGGAGCGAGAGCGCCTTTGTGGAGCAGATGAACCAGCGGGCGGAGGCGCTGGGGATGGCGGACACCCATTTCGTCAACTGCACCGGCCTGGACGACGGCGCGGAGGCGGCAAACCACCGCACCAGCGCCTACGACATTGCCCTGATGTCCCGGGAGCTGCTGAAAAACCACCCGGATATCAAAAAGTACACCACCATCTGGATGGATACCGTGCGAAACGGGGCCTTCGGCCTTTCCAATACCAACAAGCTCATCCGCTTCTACTCCGGGGCCACGGGCCTGAAAACCGGCTATACCTCCGGCGCGGGCTACTGCCTGTCCGCCTCCGCCAAGCGGGAGGGGATGGAGCTGATCGCCGTGGTGATGGGCTGCGAAAGCTCCCAGAAGCGCACGGCGGACTGCAAGGCCCTGCTGGACTACGGCTTTGCCAACTACTCCGTGGTGCGTCCGGGGCTGAAGGAGGGGCGCACGGTGGCGGTGCACCTGGGCAAGCAGGAGCGCGTGCCGGTGGAGCTGGTGGAGCGCCGGGAGATCCTGGTGGACAAAGCCAAGCGCACCAGCCTGAGCGCCAAGGTGGAGCTGGCCCAGGCCGTCCCCGCCCCGGTGGAAAAGGGCCAGCGGGTGGGCACCATCTCCGTTTACTCCGGCGAAAAAAAGCTGATCCAGCTTCCCCTGGTGGCCGCCGAGGCCGTGGAGCGCCTGAGCTTCGGCGATGTGCTCCGGCTGGTGCTGCGCAGGCTCTGCACGGGGCGGGCGGAAAAATAAGGCGGAGAAATGCCCCCAATGGCCGGTAAGGAGCCATTGGGGGCGTTCTGTGCGCCTGTCTTATACTGAACTCCAATTAAAATCTTTAAAAAAGATTTTAATTGCCTGAAGGGCATG
>OLHA01000275.1_pt1 | contig 30541 bp, 25 predicted proteins | sample 1605961 | NCBI WGS metagenome assembly OLHA01 (sample SAMN03283288) | human gut metagenome | biome: human-associated habitat; material: feces | host: Homo sapiens | place: Peru | collected 2012
CTAGTTCTCTTTCTTTTAATTCATTTTGTTTTTCAATAGCTTCTGCTAAACGTTCTAATGTTTTAGCATTCTTATTAAATTCTTTAATAGCATATTTTAACCCATCAGTTTCTCTTAATGCATTTTTTAATGCTATCATGCAGTCTGTTTCGTATGACATATTTGCTCCCCCTTAAGTGACAAGTATTATACATTAACTTTCTATTTATGTCAAATTTAGTTCTTCTATGTTATAATTATTTTGAAGGTATGGTGATAAAATGAATCTTAAAAAAATAATTGGGCCTTTAAAGGTTGTTGTATTATTACTTATGGTAGTACTTGGTGCCTTGGCAATTTATAATATTTATTCATTTGGATATAAATTGTTACTTGGAACTAAATATGCTTATTTAGGTGGTTATGCTACTCATCAAATTAATGAAGATAATATGGCTCCAGAGTTTAAAAAGGGTGATATGGTTATTCTTAAAAAGAATAGTATATATAAAATAGATGATACTATATTATATAGTTATCATGGTTCTTATAGACTTGCAAAAGTTACTGATTACTCTAATGGTATATATAGTATTACTGATAATATAAATAGTATTGAATCTGGTTATAAAGTTACAGATGATATGATTGTTGGATTCGCTACCGATACATTAAGGAATTTCGGAGTAATATATTCTGTTATAACTGGTCCATTAAGTATAGTTTTCTTTATTTTAGCAATTGGTGCATATTTCTTTTTAACGTTAGGAGATAGAGGATAATGGCATTAAATGATGTAAAAGAATATTTAAAAAAATATAATGCTGATGATAGAGTTATAGTTTTAGATGAAAGTAGTGCGACTGTTAGTATGGCTGCGCATGCACTACATACAACCGAAGAGAGAATTGCTAAAACTTTGTCATTTAAAGTTAATGATAAAATTATACTTATAGTGCTTGCTGGTGATGCTAAAATTAATAATTCTAAATTTAAACACTTCTTTCATGAGAAAGCACATATGCTACCATTTGACGAAGTAGAAAAACTTACTGGTCATCCAGTTGGTGGTGTTTGTCCTTTTGCTGTTAAATCAGGCGTAGAAGTTTATTTAGATGAATCTCTTAAAAGATTTGAAACTGTTTTCCCAGCTTGTGGAAGTCCTGCTTCAGCGATTGAAGTCACAATAAAAGAGTTAGAGGAATTCTCTAACCCTGTAGGCTGGACTGACGTATCAACTATTTAATATTCTTTGTAGGATATTTATTAGTTATTACATGTACTTCTTTTTTACATTCAAGAAGTACTTTTTTATTGTCATAATTTTTTAATGCTTTAATAATTATATCTGCGATTTCTACAAAGTCTTTATCATTTAATCCTCTTGTAGTCATAGCTGCACTTCCAAGTCTTAATCCACTTGTTATACTTGGTTTTTCTGTATCAAATGGAATTGCATTTTTATTAACAGTTATATTTATTTTATCAAGTGTTTCTTCTGCGATTTTACCAGTTATTCCAAAACTTGATTTAACATCTATTAGCATTAAGTGATTGTCTGTTGCATTTGAAACTACTTTTACACCATTCTTTTTAAATTCTTCTGCCATAGCATTCGCATTTTTAATAATATTTTTTGCATATTCTTTAAATTCTGGTTGTAATGCTTCATAGAAACATTGTGCTTTAGCAGCGATTACATGCATAAGTGGCCCACCTTGAATACCTGGGAATACTACTTTATTAATCTTTTTAATTATTTCTTCATTATTAGTTAATATTAATCCACCTCTTGGACCTCTTAGTGTTTTATGTGTAGTTGATGTTACAACATCTGCATATGGTACTGGATTCATATGAAGTCCTGCAGCTACTAATCCTGCGATATGTGCCATATCTACCATTAAGTAAGCTCCACATTTATCAGCTATTTCTCTAAACTTTTTGAAGTCTATACTTCTACTATAAGCGCTACATCCTGCTATAATCATTTTTGGTTTTTCTTTTAAAGCAAGTTCTTCAATTTTATCGTAATCTAATGTTTCACTTTCTGGATCTAATTCATATGAAACTATTTCATAATCAATACCGCTAAAGCTTACTTTACTACCATGAGTTAAATGTCCTCCTTGAGCAAGTGACATTCCAAGTACTTTATCTCCATGATTTAATAATGCTCTATACACTGCCATATTTGCTGAACTTCCACTATGTGGTTGAACATTTGCATAAGCACTTCCAAATAGTTTACATGCATATTCTATAGCTTTATTTTCAAATATATCAATATATTCGCATCCTCCATAATATCTTTTTCCTGGATAACCTTCAGCATATTTATTAGTTAATATACTTCCTTGTAATTCAAGTATTGCTTTAGATACATAGTTCTCACTAGCAATTAATTCTATGTTGTTTTGTTGTCTTTTCTTTTCTAAATTTAATGCCTTTTTTAATTCTATATCCATATTACCTTCACCTCATTATAATTATAACAAATATTAAAAGATATATCTTCACTTGATATATCTTTTTTACATTATTCTACTGATTTTAATGATTCAACCATCTTAATATGCTTTAAACTAAAGTATGTAGTTATGTCAACTAATATTGTAAATACTAGTGTTATACCTAAAGAATATATATAACTATAAATAGATATTTTAGGACTAAACATTGTTATATCTAATTCACAAGTTTTAATTATATACATAGTAAGAGCATATCCTACGAAACATCCAAGTAACATACCAATAAATGTTAGTATTTTGTTTTCTCTTCCGATGTAATTATATACTTCATTATCGTAGAATCCTAATACTTTAATTGATGCTAGTTCTCTTTTTCTTTCACTAATATTTATACTTGATAAATTATAAAGTACTACGAATGCTAAAAGCCCTGCTGATACAATTAATACACCTGATACTTGTCCAAAGTTTTCCATTGCTTCATCAAATACAGTTCTACTAAGTGAATTGTATGTTAGTTTAGAAACTGAATCATATTCTTTTAGTCTCTTTGATAAATCTTTTCTTATTTCTTCATTTAAGTTATCTACTTTTACAAACATAGTATTATATGAGTCACTATTATATAATTTCTTGCTCATATAAATATAATGCATTATGTAGTTTTCAGTACTACCACCTACTTTAGTAATGTATTCTTTATCATCAAGTTTAATCTTTAGAGTATCATTTTCTTTTAATTTAAGAAGTTTATATAACTTTTCTGAAACATATACTTTATCATCTAGAGTATATTCTTTTTCAGTTTTTCTATCTTGTATCTTTATAAAGTCTTCATAGTTGTCAAATGGTATTATAAGTTGTACTGATTGATTAGTATCTTTATTTATAATATCTATTGCTTCTTTATTTACTTTTAGTGTTTCTTTAATTTCTTTGAATTTTGATATTTCTTCATAGTCTTTATCTAAAGATTTACTATCCTTATTGAATGTTATTTCTAAATCATAACTAAATATCTTTTCATATTGGTTTGGTACCATATCAGTTATACAATCTTTTAAACCAAATCCTGCGATTATAAGTCCTGTACATCCTGCTATACCAAATATTGTCATTAAGAATCTTTTTTTGTATCTAAATACATTTCTTACAGTTACTTTTCTTGAGAATGATAAATGTTTCCATATAAATGGTATTCTTTCTAATAATACTCTTTTACCTGCAACTGGACTTTTTGGTCTTAGTAGTTCTGCTGGTACTTCTTTTAATGATTTTTTAACTGCTAAGTATGTTGACAATAGTATGCAACCTATTGCTATCAAAGAACCTATAAGTGCACTTGATGTATCAAATCCATTAACAAAGTCTCCTAGTGTATACATTAAACTATACATTCCATAGATTATACTTGGTATTGTGTTTGAACCTATTATTACACCTAATACTGAACCTATAGTAGTCGCAAGCAATGCATAAATTATATATTTAAATAATATTTGGTTATCATTATATCCAAGTGATTTTAATGTACCTAGTTCTCCTCTTTCTTCTTCTACCATTCTTGTCATAGTAGTTAAACTTACAAGCACTGCTACGATATAAAATAATAATGGAAATACTTTTGCTAATTTGTTAATTCTTTCACTGTCTTGTGTGAAACTATAATATCCAACATTGGAATCTAAGTCTAGAATATACCATTCAGGTTTCTCAAGTTCATCTATTTCTTTTCTAGCATCTTCTATTTTCTTATAGGCATCAGCAAATTCTTTATCAGCTTTTTTTCTATTGTTTTCGAGTTCTTTTCTTGCCTTCTCTATTTGTTTTTTACCATTATTAATTTTAGTTCTAGCGCTTGATATTTCTTTGTATGTGCTTTTTTCTTGTTTTAATAATGTGTTATATCCATCATTTAGTTTCTTAAGATTTGTTTCTAATGCTGATAACTGTACTTTAAGAGCAGTTGTATCTCCACCTACACTTTCTAAGTAAGTAATATTCTTTTTTAGAGTAGTGATACCATCATTAACTTTTTTCTTGTTAGTTTCTATTTCTTGTTTTTTAGTTTTAAATGTTTCTTTTGCTTTCTTTTCATTATTATTTAGTTTTGTTAAATTACTGTTAAGAGTTTTTTCATTTTTGTTTATTTTAGTTTCTGCATCATCTAACTTTTTATATGCATCTTTTTTCTCTTTATTATATTTATCTATATTATCATTTAATTCTTTTAATGCATCATTCTTTTCGTTATTAAATCTAGTTTCTATAAATTCATTTGTTATTACTTCTAGTTTATCTTCTTCAGTGTTAATAAGTTGTTCATATCTTTTTGAATAAGTACTATCATTATTATTTAATTTTATGTAGCTTTCTGTATAGTAGTCACTATCAAAGTTAGTAATTAGTGAATACATATAGAAGTTTACTTTACCATTTAATAGTTTAGTACTTCCTCTTTCTCTTGATATATATAATGGGCTTTTTACAAAACCAACAATTTTTAATGCTTTTTCTTTAAGTGTATCATTATCTATAGTTATGGTATCACCTATTTTATAGTTTCCTAAATCTTTATTTTTTTCTATAACACATTCAGTGTTTATTTCTGGCAATCTTCCTTCTACTACAATTAGCTTGTTTATTTTAGCATTTGGATCATAAGAATGAACTTTTACAACGTAATCATCATCAATTCTAATTAATGCATCTACGCTATAAGAAGGTTCTACATCATAACCTTTTTCTTTTAATATATTTATTTCATCTTTAGTAATTCCCCAAGTCGACATTAGATTGATATCATAAACATTTTGTTTTTTAAAGTATTCATCTACGCTTTCTTCCATATTAGGTGAAGTTTGTCTTATACCAGTAAAGAAACCTACTCCTAAAAGTACTATTGCTAATATTGATAAAAATCTTTTAAATGTTTTTTTGATACTTAGGAAACTTTGCTTAGTTAGTGTCTTCACTACCATTCAATCCTTTCTATATCAACTGGTTTTTTATTTATTTTTACTGCTTCTACTTTTCCACTTTTAAATTTTATTACTTTGTCTGCCATTGGAGCAATAGCTGTATTATGTGTAATTATAATTACTGTCATTTTTCTTTTTCTACATGTATCTTGTAATAATTTTAATATTTGTTTTCCTGTTATGTAGTCTAATGCTCCGGTTGGTTCATCACAAAGAAGTACATTTGGATTTTTAGCTAGTGCTCTTGCTATTGATACTCTTTGTTGCTCACCACCAGATAGTTGCGCTGGAAAGTTATTAAGTCTATCTTTTAATCCTACATTTATTAGTGTTTCTTTTGGAGACAATGAATTTTTGCATATTTCTGTTGCTAATTCTACGTTTTCAAGTGCAGTAAGGTTTTGAATAAGATTATAAAATTGAAATACAAATCCTATATTTGTCCTTCTATATTTTATTAATTCTTTTTTGTTATATTTAGTTATTTCTTTTCTTGCAACTATTATTTCTCCACTTGTTGCTTTATCCATTCCACCAAGAATATTTAACGCAGTTGTTTTTCCAGCTCCAGAGTGTCCTAATATACAAACAAGTTCTCCTTGTTCTATTTCAAAATTAACATTATCTAGTGCTTTAACCTCAATATCGCCTGATTTATATATTTTACTTACATTTTTAAATTCTATATATGCCATAAATATCACCTAACTTTATATTAACATTTTTCACACAAATAAAAAAGTAGTATTACTACTACTTAGTTTATTCTATTGATTTTGATTTAAATCAACTGTTTGAGGTCTATCTATTTGAATTTCTTGATGTACTGGTTCTTGCACTACAACTGGTTCTTCTGGCATAGTTTCTGGTGTAATAAATGTTGGTTGTTTTGGCTGAACTACTACTTTTGGTTCTTCAGTTACTTCTGGAATAATATATGCTTGAGGTTCAGTGTTGTTATTTCCGATAGGACCGTTTGCAATCATATCATTTGCTACTTGTGGTTGTGCAACTTCAACTGTAGGTTCTTCTACTTGAACCGGTTGTGTAACTGTAGGTGTTACAGGTTGTTCATTTACCACAGGTGCTTGTGCTGTTTCCATAGGCATTTGTGGAGTAACATTTCCATTTACTAATGCTGGATTTGGTACTGCTTGTGCAATTGATGGATCATAGTCAGCATGAATTGGTTCATTTTGAGCAGGTATTAAATCTTTACCTTTTTTACCTTTTTTAATGATTGAAATAATTATAATAATTACAATTATTACTGCTGCTGCAATTCCACCATATAATATATAATAATTTGTCATATTTTTTAATTCGAATGAGAATTCGATATTACTCATTTGACTTTGCATTAATGACCAAGTTAATGTTTTACCATCACTTGATACATTTGTCGCATTATTTGTTAATGCTTTTTCTGGTAAATTTACAATATAACTAAATTCCATTTCTCCAGCTAATCCCATAAGATCTGGGTCAATTCCACTATCATCAGGATCAGTTGTTGGATCTTTTGTTCCATCATTAGGAGTAGTTGTTGTTGTATCATCATTTGGTGGTGTTGTAGTAGTTGTATCTCCACCAGTACTTGGTGCTGTTGTTGTTAAATCATCAGTTATAGCAAGCTTTTTATCATTTTCAGTTAATGCTTGACTAGTTGATGTATCTCCTCCATCACCTGCGCCCACATTACTATCATATTTAAAATTAGCTATATATTTATTTTTTAAGAATCCTTTTTCAATTTTAAATAAAACACTATCATCAAAATCTTCTTTAAAGTAATCACTTATTGTTACTTCTTTTCCGGTATCATTTGATATTTTATCAATATTATCATATTTTTTTGAGATAGAAATTCCTGTATATCCATTTTCTTGTTTCTTTTCTACAGATACTCCTCTTTCTTCTAAAGCTTTTTTGTCTTCATCAGTAAAGAAAGTTTTACTATCAGATTGTTCTAACAATTTATCTGATATTAAGTATGATCCTTCAAATACCATACTCTTGTCACTATTAATTGTCATAGTATTTTTGTACTTAACACAACCAGTCATTGTAGTTAAAATCAATAATACGCCTATGACTTTTTTTAAACTCTTCATACAATCACATATCCTTTTCTACTATTTTCTTAATTAGATTATAACACAACTAAAATCTTTTTAAATATTTTTTAATAAAAAAATAACATTTATGTGTAAAATTACATAAATGTTTTTAATTTTTCGATTTCTTCTTCTTGAAATTTAAGAAATTTAGTTGAAAGTTTTAATATTTTTTTATCTACAAGTTTTTTATAGTTTTCTATTTTTGTTTCCATTTCAACTATTCCCATTGTTAATCCCTCGATTACCATTGATGCGATTGCTGGATCGCTATTATCTTTCATAGTTTCCATCGCAATTCCCATCTTACTACTTATTTTTGCCATTAAATTAGTTTTTTTAGGTTCGACTTTATTTTTCTTTAATAATTTTTCTGCTTCTTTTAAAAAACTATTGTATTCTTTTAGTTCGTCTTCAATTAAACCCTTTATTTTATTATCTTTGTTCCTAAGTATATCGCTTAAATTATTAAGTGTATGTACACCCATTTCTGCATTTTCATATACAAAATTTAATAATTCCATATTTTCATTCATATTTATTCACCACTATTATTATTAACAATATTTTTTTGTTTATACATTGTTGATTAAAATATTTTAAAATGTTACCATTAATTTAAGAGGTATATATGATTAAAGAAAATGAACAAGGTATTTTGATAGTTGTGTCAGGACCATCAGGTTGTGGAAAAAGTACATTAGATCAAAAGTTAATTGAATCAAGAGATGATACTGTTATGTCTATAAGTGATACCACTAGAAGCCCTAGAGGTGAAGAAAAAAATGGTGTTGATTATAACTTTATTAGTAAAGAAGAATTTGAACAAAAAATAAAAGATGATAAATATTTAGAGTATGCGATAGTTCATTCAAATAAGTATTACGGAACTCCTAATGAACATATCAATGAATTACTTAACAAAGGAAAAAATATTATACTTGAAATAGATATTGAAGGAGCACGTAAGGTAAATGAGAAAAGGCCTGATGCTGTATTTATATTTATAATGCCACCATCAATGGAAATATTAAAGAAAAGATTAATAGGCAGGAAAACTGAGACTAAAGAACAAATAGTAGAAAGATTTAAAACTGCATACAAAGAAATAAATGAAGTTTCAAAATACAATTATGTTATTGTAAATGATGACATAGAAGAATCTTTACTTAAAATGAATAGTATTATAGAATGTGAAAAATGTAGAGTTGATAGAATCGAAGAAGTTTATTTAGGTAACCAAGAAGAGATGATACACGAATTACTTGTTGATTTTGATAAAGAAAATTACAAGGAACATAAAGAGTCATAGAATATACTATGTCTTTTTATTTTAAATATTTTGAATAAATTGTAAATAATTGAATATACTTTAGTATAAAATAATTGTAGTACTTTAAATAAAATATTGAATGTGATAAACTACTTATATGGTGAATATGAAAAAGAAAATGTTAATAATTTGTTTATTTTTGCTTATATTAGTTGGTTGTTCAAAAAATAATAATGGGTATGTAGATAATTCTAATACTAAAGTTATTTTAAGTGATAACCTTTCTTTTGAATATGCTTCTAAAGTTAGACTATATGATATTGTTAAAATTGAAGATGGTAAAATCACTAGCGATAATTTATTGTTAGATACTTATAATCTTGGTAAAAATAAAATTATAGTTAATTATAAAACTTATAATAATCGTGATAAATATCAAGTCATTGAATATAATGTTGTTGATACCACTAAACCTTTAGTGTTAATAAGTAATTCATACTCTACTACTAAAGGAAGTAATGTTAATCTTGTTAATAAAGCATTGTGTGCTGATAATTATGATAAAAGACCTAACTGTCGTGTCGAAGGTGAATATGATGTTAATAAAGTCGGTACTTATAATTTAAAGTATATAGCAACTGATTCATCAAATAATACTACTAGTAAAAGTTTTAAATTAGTTGTTAAAGAAAAGCCTAAAAAAACAAATAATACAAGTAATGCATCTACTAAAAAAAGTTCAGTTAATATTAAAGATGCAATAAAGAAATATAAGAATGAAAATACTATGATTGGTGTAGACGTTTCTACATGGCAAGACACAATTGATTGGGAAAAAGCAAAAAAAGCTGGTGTAGAGTTTGCAATGATTAGAATTGGTTTTGGTCATAATAGTAAAAATAAAATTGTAATGGATAATCAATATAAAAAGAATATAGTAAATGCTAAAAAGGCGGGTATTCCAGTTGGAGTTTATTTCTTTAGTTATGCTAAAAGTGTTGAAGAAGCTAGAGAACAAGCTAAATATATTATTGATGTTTTAGATGGTGAAACTCTTGAATTGCCAATAGCATTTGACTGGGAGAACTGGAGTAAATTTAATTCTTATAATATTAGTCTTACTGATATTAATTTAATCGCAGACACATTTATAAATGAAGTTACTAAACATGGATATCAAGGAACGCTTTATAGTAGTAAATACTATTTAGAAAATATATGGAATGTTGGAACTAAAGATACATGGCTTGCACATTATACTTCAGAAAAATCTAGTTATTCTAAGCCTTATAGTATGTGGCAATTTTCTAGTAGAGGAAAAGTTGATGGTATAGATGCTTTAGTTGATTTAAATGTTTTATACAAATAAAAGAACTAGGATAATTCCTAGTTTTTTTATTGTATGTTTTATGTTATTTTTATATTATTTTACACAATCTAGCGTGATATAGCAAATTAAAAAGAGTATTTCTACTCTTTTTCTAATGCATCCATTATGTAAGGAGCTATTTGTATCTTTCTTGAAACAACATCTTTAAGTGGTACCCCTTCATATACTTCTTTTAAATCAAAAGCATTCTTAATTATTTCTTCTGAATCTTTATTATATAAGCAATAAGATGTATTTTCAAATATATTTGTTACAAATAATGTCACTACTCTTATTTCTTCATTCTTAGATACTTCATTTAAATAATTAACTAAACTATTTACTTTCTTATTCATAGATTCAAAATCTGCTGTTAAGATTTGACCTATTCCAATCATAGAATCATTTATTTTATATGTTTTAAAATCTTTATGTAGTATATCTTCATTAGTTAAACCTTTTATAGTCATCCCTTGTTTTAATAACTCAATACCATAATTTTTATATTTGATTTTTGCTATCTTAGATAAATTTATTAGTGCATCTGTATCTCTTATAGTAGTAGTTGGTGATGTTAAAAGTAATGTATCCGAGATAATAGCTGAAGCCATAAGGCCTGCGATTTCTTTTGGTATTTTTATATTATTTTCTTTATATAAATCATAAATGATTGTATTAACACTACCTACTCCTGCATTTCTAAAGTTAATTGGTTTCTTAGTATTAATATCACCTATATTATGATGGTCTATTACTTCTAATATTTCTGCTTCTTCAAGACCATCTACACTTTGTGAGGAATTATTATGGTCTACTAAAATAACTTGTTTCTTATCTACATCATTACAGTCAGTTAATGTTAATAATCCTTTACATTCATTTTTACTATTTAATATTGGATAGTTTGTATGTTTTAATTTTTTACTTTCTTCTAGAAAATCTGATAAATAATCTAGCTCATTAAAAGTAACTGATTCTTCTTTTCTCATTATATCTTTAATATAATTAGAGAATGATATAAGTTTTCCTACTTCATATGAAGATAACGGAGTACTTATAATATTTACTTTATTCTTTTTAGCTTTTGCTACTAGTTCTTGAGATAATTCTATTCCTGCTATAACTATTATAAGTTTTACTTTGCTTTCTATAGCATAGTCTAATATAGCAGCTCTATCTCCTATTATAAGAATATAACTATTATCAAGTGTTACTCTTTCTAAGAATGTTGCTTTAGCGTAAGTTGCTGCTAAAACATTACCAGATATTTCTTTATCAAATTTAAGTATTTCTTTTCCTTTTAAAACACTTATTAAGTTTCCATATGAAGTATTAATTTTGTGGAAATCTCCTGTTATGATTTCACGAGCTACTTCTTTTAATGAAACATATCCAAAATATTTATTTTTATTTTCAACTACTGGGATACCTGTAAGAGAATATTTATTCATAAAATCAAATGCATCTTTTATAGGAACATTTTTATCAATGAAACAGCCTTTGTGATATGCTACATCTTTAATTTGTAATTTTACATCATTTAAGTGATATGGTTCTTTTACACCAAAATAATTTAAAGCATATTTTGTTTCGGGATTTAAATTACCTAATGTTGATGCGACTGTATTCATACCCATTTTATTCTTTAAGTATGATAATGTGATTGATGCACATACTGAGTCTGTATCTGGATTTTTATGTCCGAAAATATATGTTATTTTTCCATTCATTTACTTCATCCCCTTTTGTATCCGTAAATAATACCACAATTTTGTTAAAAAATAAAGTTAAAATTCGATTAAATCGTAATTCCTTGTACCAACTTTTAATTTTTCTGCTTCTTCTATAGTATGAATTCCATTTCTTGATTCAATTCTTTTTATTAAATGATCTTTACCTGGGTCAGTAGAATAATAAACTAAATCTATGCAAGCTTGGTCTAATGCGACCGGATCAGTAGATGCTAAAACGCCAATATCCTTCATGCATGGATCTTCTGCAACTGCGCAACAATCGCAGTCTACTGACATATTTGCCATTACATTTATAAATACAATATTCTTTTCATAATCCATTATTGTTTTATCTGCTTCTGCCATCGATTCTAAGAATGAATCATGATCTGCTGTCCATATTTCTTCCGGTTTACCAGCACCATGGATATTTGCTTTTCCATGACTTGATGCGAGTCCTATTGATATATTTTTAAGAGCTCCACCAAATCCTCCCATTGGATGGCCTTTAAAGTGTGATAATACTAACATTGAATCATAATTTTCAATATTCTTACCAACATAATTAACTTTTAAATGCTTTCCTTCTTTAACAGGTAATTCTAGTTCAGCATCTTTATCTAATAAATCAACATTATAATATTTAGACCATTCATGTTCTTCTAAAAGTTTTAAATGTTTTTCACTTGTGTTTCTTGCTCCATCATATGCTGTGTTACATTCTACAACTGTTCCATTAACATAATCAATTATATCTTTATAAAATAAAGGCTTCAAATAATTTTGATTTCCTTTTTCTCCACTATGAACTTTTACTGCAACTTTACCTTTAAGTTCTACTCCTAATTTTTTATAAATTTCTAATAATTTTTCACTACTAATCTCATGTGTAAAATAAACTTTACTTTTCATAAGACATCTCCTTATATCGTTATATGTCTATTATATCATAATTGCTTTTAATAATTATTTAAATTTGTTATAATGTTTACGTGAGTTTTATGAAATATGATAAAGAATTTTTAGGATATATAGATGAAATAATTAATAGTAAAGAATTTTTAAAGAGAAAAAAGTTTATGCATCATGTAAATGAAAGTGTTTATGATCATTCAATGAAAGTTGCATATGAATCTTATAAATTCGCTAAAAAACATCATTTAAATGTTAAAAATATATGTGTTGGTGCTATACTTCATGATTTTTATTTTAAACCATGGCAAGATGATCACACTAAAAAGAAATTTAGAGAGATGCATGGTTTTATTCATGCTAGACAAGCTTTATATAATGCTAGAAAGCATTTTCCACATTTAATGAATCCAATGGTAGAAGATATTATACTAAGGCATATGTTTCCACTTAATATAAGGCCACCTAAATATAAAGAGTCATGGGTAGTAACTATGATGGATAAAAAATGTTCATTAAATATTCTTAAACATCCAAGCGAATATCCTAAATATTTAGGAATTAAGAAAAGGAGAATTAATAGATGTTTGATTTAAAAGTGTTATTTTTATTATTTATTATTTATTCAGTAACTGGGTGGATTATTGAAGTAATTGCTACTTATCCAGATACAAAATGTTTTGTTAATAGAGGATTTCTTATTGGGCCTTATTGTCCAATATATGGAAACTGTGCTATTGCGATGATACTATTATTACATAATATAAAAGATCCAATATTACTATTTATATTATCAATTATTATATGTAGTGTTGGTGAATATGTAACCAGCTATCTAATGGAAAAATTATTTCATGCTAGATGGTGGGATTATACAAAAAATAAATTTAATTTAAATGGAAGAATTTGTTTAGTAAATAGTTTAGCATTCGGTGTATTAGGATTTTTATTAATTAAATTTGTAAATCCATTTGTTGTAGGATTAATTACTAAATTATCTCCTACTATTATGAATATACTATTCTATACAATACTTATACTTTTCTTAATTGATAATGTTATATCATTTAAAGTTATATTTAAAATTAAAAATATGTCTGTTAAATATGTTCACCTAGATAATACTAAAGAAATAACAGAAAAAGTTAAAAAGATATTAAGTGATAACGTACTTGCTAAAAGAGTATTTAAAGCATTTCCAAATATTAGATTTAAATTTAATTTAAAAGAAAAGATGAAAGTTTTAAAAGATAAAGCTGTTTCAATTAAAAATAACTACAAAAAATAAAAATTGTGGTTATTTTTTTATTATTTTATTGTAAAGTTTACATATAATTTTATATATTGATAAGTTATTGCTGTATAATTAAATTGGAGGCGTGTAATAATGTTTGAAAACAAGAAAATTTTTATTCTTGGAATGGCAAGAAGTGGTTATCAAGCTGCTAGAGTTTTAGCAAAAAGAGGTAACACTATTGTATTAAATGATAAAAATGCTAATCAAGATAAAAATCATATTAAAGAATTGGAGGACTTGGGTGTTAAGGTTATTTTAGGTGATCATCCTGATGATATTCTAGATGAATCATTTGATTATCTTATTAAAAATCCTGGTGTTCATTTTGATCATAAGTATTTAAAATATGCAGAAGAACATGGTATTAAAGTAATAAATGAAATAGAAATGGCTTATCATTTACTTCCAAAAGGAGTTAAATTAATTGCAATTACTGGTACCAATGGTAAAACTACTACTACATCATTAACTTATGAGATAGTTAGTGCTGCTTTTCCAGGTAGAACTCATTTAGCTGGTAATATTGGTTTCCCTCTTTGTGAAGTTATTGAAAATATCAAAGAAAATGATTATTTAGTAATGGAAATTGGTGTTCCACAACTACATGATTTCTATGATTTTAATCCAGATATCGCAGTTCTTACTAATATTTACGAAGCACATTTAGATATGTTTGGTACTCGTGAATATTATAACGAAACTAAACTTAGAATATTTCAAAATCATACTTCTAAAAATATTGCTATCATTAATAAAGGAAATGAAGATGCATATAGAATCACTAAAGATATAAAGAGTACTAAAAAATACTTTACTAGTAAAGAAAAAATTGATGGTGCTTATTTAGAAAATGGTAAGATTTACTACTATGGTGAAGAAATTATTGATACTAAGGATATTAAATTACAAGGAAATCATAATTATGAAAACATTATGTGTGCAATTATGATTGCTAAAGAACTAGGTATTTCTAATGAAATTATGTGTAAGGCTATCAGTGAATTTAGTGGTGTAGAACATAGAATAGAATACGTTAGAACTTTTGAAGGAAAAGATTTCTATAATGATTCTAAAGCTACTAATGTTACTTCAACTCAAATAGCACTATCTGCATTTAAAAAACCAACAGTATTAATTTTAGGTGGACTTGAAAGAACTCAAAGTTTCTTAGAATTAAAAGATTATTTAGTAAATACTAAAGCAGTTGTTTGCTATGGTGAATGCAAAGAAAGATGTAAAAAAGAAATAGAATCAATGGGTATTAAATGTACTATGGTTAATAACTTAACTGAAGCAGTAGATGTTGCTAATAAAGAAAGTGTTAGTGGAGATGTTGTTCTTCTTAGTCCAGCAGCTGCATCTTGGGATCAATATAAATGTTTTGAAGATAGAGGAGACGAATTCAAAAAACTTGTTAAAGAATTATAGGAGTTAAAATGAAAATTATATGTGAACATTGTGGTACTAGTATAGATTTAGACAAAGATAAAATTTGTCCTAACTGTAAAGCACCATATTCAAAAAATCAAGATTATAATGAATATAAAGAAACCATAAAAAAAGAAAAAGATATAGATATTAAAAGTAAAGAACTAGATAATGAAATAAAAGAAAAAACTAAAGATATAATGGATACTAGTTTAAAAACTGTTAAATCATCTTTTGCTGTTGGAAAAATAATGTTTATAGTGATTAGTTTATTTGCACTTGCTATTATAATTACTGTAATTATTCATATGATAAATTTTGATAATGATTTTAATAATTCTAGAGACGATGTTAACAATATGAATGAAGTTAAGAATGATTCGGCGTATGATAAAGCTAATGAACAATACGAAAAAATAAAAGAAGAATTAGATAAAAGATACGAAGAAATGGAAAACTTTAGATAAAAAAATTTGCAGAAAATGCAAATTTTTTATTTACCATTAATTATCTTTAGAATATCTTTTCCATACTTTTTAAATTTAATACCTGAAAAACCTATAACACTTTTTAATTCTTTTTCATTCATTGGCTTTAATTTAACAATTTCATTAAGTGTTTTATCATTAAATATATAATATGGTTTATAATTTAATTCTTTAGATTTATAATTTCTATAATTTTTTAATTTATTTTTAATAATTTCATTTAAATCAAATAGTTTTTCACTTGATACTACTTCTGTTTCATTTATTTCATCTACTATATCTTCATTAATACATAATGATAATATTCTATCAGCACTTTCTTTTATAATGTCATCCATAGTAGAAAATTCAGTAGAATCTTTTTCTATCTTTTTAATGTAATCTATTAATTTATCAACTCTAACTACTTTTTTCTTTATATCTCTTGGTGCTTGTTTCATATCAACAACAACATTTTCATTAGATAAAACAACTACTCCATGATAAAAATTATCATATGCTTTATTTAAAATTAGCTTTTCTAGGAAATCACTATGATCATATAAATATGCTTTTATAATATCTATATTTCTATCTAATTTATCAATTGGATTATATATACCTACTTTTTTACCATAATAAGTTCTAAAGAAGTTACCACTTGCATCTACTAAAATATTACCATATGTATTTTTACATTCTAATACGTAGTAATTTTTTTTAGTTATAATCATAAAATCTATTTGAGCTTTATAATCTTTATAAGCAATATTTAAATCATGTAAGATAAGCATTGGAATATTACTATTCATAAGAGTATTTATTATTTTGTTTTCTCCTTTAATAGCATATTCGTATTTCTTAAGATCTTTTTCTATAAATATTTTTGCTTCTTTAGTAGCAGTTTTAATTTGTTTAGTTAATTCTTCCACTCTCTTTTGAAGTGTATTACCTTCTTTATACATAATTGCTTTATCTATATTGTTCATATAAACACCTCTTTATTCTATATACATTATACATTAATTAAAATAAAAAAACCATATAATGGTTTAATTTTTTCTATGGTATTAATATATTATAATGACTCATAAATATTCATTAGCTCTTTTGCTTTGTTTATATCTTTTTTTATATTTGCTTCTTCACATCCATTTTCATAATAATATTTTGCTAGGTTATAGAATGGATGTTTTATTCTTTCTGTTATTGGTGCCTCAATTGCTTTAGAGTAATAGATAAAAGCTGTTTTTAAATCATTTCTTTTTCTATAGTATTCCCCTACTTTATTAAGTGCCCAGCATTCATTCATATCAGCACTAATCTTATAATATTTATATGCTTCTTCTATATTTCCTTCATCTTCATAAGTTTTCCCTAAGTTATTAAATGCATATGCATAACCATGTTCTGCAGCCATTTGAAAATACTTTCTTGCTTCATTTATATCTTTTTTGTTTTCTTTATTTATACCTCTTAAATAGCAAAGGCCTAGTGTATTATATCCTGCGAAGCTTCCTAGTTCTATTGACTTATTTAAGAACTTCCACATTATATCAAAATTAAGTTTTACTCTGCCTGTTAGCATTAAATTTGCTACCATCCAACAACCTTTAGGATGATCTTTTAATGCTGCTTTATAATAATATTCATAACATTTATTAAAATCAGTTTTTCCACTTATGTATCCATCAAATTCAAGTGATCCAAGTTCTGCACAAGCATACATATTATCTTTTTTAGATAATTCTATTAATGAATTAATGTAACTTTCTCCATAGTATAGTTTTACTTTTAAATATTCATTTAGTTCTTCTCTATTTATTTTTATGTTAATAGATTGTGTATAAACTGGTTGATTGTTTTCTAATATACAATGATTAAGTATTTCTATGAATGATTCGTATGAACTCATAGTTTTTAATTTGTTGAGTTTGTTTTTTTCAATGTGTTCATCATTTGATGCGATTTTTAATAATTCATTTATTGTTTCTTTTAATTTTTTATTTGAGTTTATTAAATCTAAAGAATTATCATCTTTTATATATATAACATCGTCCATTATACTTAGAATTCCTAAAATAATATCTATATAAACTAGTTTATCGGTTTCATGTTTTCTTTTTAAATCAACATATATTTTTTTATATTCTATGCCTATTGCTCTATAACCAATACAATAATTATTTATAGTAGTTGCGTTTACATTATTTACATTAAAAAGAGTACAGAATAGTTCAGTCTGCATAGCATTTTTATTATTAGATACTTTTTTGATAACATTTATTAGATTTCCAAGTGATAAATAGTTATCATTATCATTCATTTTTATATAATTTTTCTTCATAAATAGATTATATCATTTTTTTATTACTTTATATTCTTTTTTTTAAAAATGCATAACCAAGTGAACCAATTAAACCTACTCCAATAACTGTATCTGCGATTGGATTTGATTCATTTTCATCATTACTAGTTTCTTCTTTTGCTTTTATGCCTTTTTTAATTATTGCTTTTTTAGGTTCTTTTGTTGTCTTTTTTGTTTCTTTTTTTACTTCTAAAACGCTTCCATAAGAATCTACTATTACTTCTTTTACTACTTCTTCTATACCATCTTCTCCACTTTGTTCTATTTTTTCTTCGCCTATGTACATGTTTTCATCTTCTATATATTCTATTTCATACTTTACAACGTTTGTATCCTTTATTTGTTTGTTATATTTACAAGAATTGTCATTACTATTTGCATTCTTGTTATAATTATTTGCTTTTGAATCAGTACATCCGTACACTATCTTTTTAGTAGGAGTACATGTACAAGATGGACTGTAACTTCCATCTTTACAAATGGTTCTTCCTCCTGAAGAGCAACCTGAAACACCCCCATGATGAGAACAACAGCCTCTTTTCGCATAAACCACATCAAACATTAAAATAAACATTAACACTATTACTAAACACTTCTTCATCTTTCCTCCAAAAAATAAGCTAGTAAAAACAATAAAGTCTTTACTAGCCCTTTAATAAAATTATTATAGCACATACTTTTATAAATTTAAAGAGAACATCAATCAATAAATAAACTTTTAATTAATATGTCAAGTTTTAGTATGTTTTGTGGTTTATTAGCTAAATTATGATAAAATTTATTTGGGTGAAATTATGGACGAGATATTAAAATTAGTTATTGATGAGAAAAGACGAAACTTTAAATGTTTTGAAATGCTTAAATATTATTATAATACTAATCCTGAATTTGCTGCTCATGTTAAAGATGGAGTTCTTTCTGGTAAAATAACTGGTTATAGTGATGAATTATGGAATAAAATGGCATCGTTGAATGTAAGAGAACCTACTAACTTTGAAGAAGCTTTTGGTGAGGGCTATAATATAGGGAATTGTACTAAGTTTTCTAGATATTTAAGTTATTGTTTTTCTTATCCATATATTTGTGGTGGGACATTGCCTTTAATTAAAGGAAGTTTAAATTCAAAAAATGGTGAACATACTTGGATTAGCTATAATGGTAAAATATATGATACTTCCTTAGTACTTATAATGGATGAAGAATATGCTAAAAAACATCTTCAATATAATGAAGAAAATAGATACGATCCTAACTCTAGTCATGTATATTCCGCTGGAAAAGAATATGCTACTGATATAAATTTAAGACATTAGTCTATGTAACTACTAGATTCATTTGGAAATAATATTTCTACAAAAGCTTTTGCTAAAAGTTTAGAATCTTCTTTAAGACCATTTATTAACCACATTTTACATGTGTTATATAAAGCACCACTTAGAATATATAATTTATATCTAGCTTCGGTATTTGTTATTGCTTTAGGATAAAAAATTACCATATAATCATTTATTTTATTTTGAATAACATTTGATAAGTTTGATTTTTCTAAAGCTAAGACAAAATCTTTATTGTTTTTAAAGAATTCGAATGCATTTAATATAAGTAAATATGGATTATCTTTGTTTTCTTCACGTTTACTTTTATAATCTTCTATTAGAGTTGTCATGTAGTCATTTAAAATATCTTCTTTGAAATTATAATTTCTATAATAAGCCATCCTAGATACTCCGGCTTTCTTAGTAATCTCTGTTATAGAAATATCTTTAAATTCTTTTTCTTTCATTAGAGATACTAATGACTTAACTATGCACTCTTTTATAAACTTATTTGAATTCAAACAAAATCACCTCTTTTGTAACATTTGGTCTAAATTAGTAGTTTTTCTTCTTTTAATATGTTACAATTGTAACACATATATGATTAATATGAAAGGAATCAATTATGGGAAAAGTTAATGATTATATAAATAGGTTAATTAGTTTTATTAAAAACGAAAAACCTGAAAATAAGGAAAAACCATGGTTAAAGTATTATGGTGATGTTCCTGAAAGTTTAAATTATTTTAATGGAAGTATGTATGATTATTTAAAGAATACTGCATCTAAAAATGAAAAAAGAAGTGCTTATTCTTTCTATGGAAATGAAGTTACATTCAAATCTTTTATGAAGAAAATAGATAAAGTTGCTTCTGCTTTAAAAGAATTTAATATTGTAGAAAATGAATGTGTTACGATATGTATGCCAAATACACCCGAAAGTTTTGCTTTAATTTATGCAATTAATAAGATTGGTGCTATTTGTAATATAATACACCCTTTATCTTCTACTCAAGATATTGAAAGAGCATTAAAGGAAACAAATAGTTCTATTATATTTTGTTCAGATGTAGCTATGCCTAAAGCAAGACATATTAAGGTTAAACATTTTATTATGGTACCAACTAGTGAAAGTTTAGGTAAGTTTTTAAAGACTTTATATAATATTAAATCTTCTTTAAATATGAAGTTAGAAGATGGAATGCTTACATGGCATGAATTCTTAAATTATGGTGTTAGTGAAGATACATATGTTAAGAGAGATCCAAATAGTCCTGCAGCTATTATTTATAGCGGTGGTACTACTGGAAAACCTAAAGGAATTATTATTTCTAATGCTAACTTTAATGCTATGGCTTTACAAACATCAAGTGTATGTGAGTATATTAGCCCTGGTCACTCAGCATTAGCTGCATTACCTATATTCCATGTATTTGGTTTAGCTCTTTGCACTCATACATGTCTTGTATCTGGTATGAAATGTATAATTGTCCCTCAACTTAATACAAAAAAGATTAATAAAGAACTTAAAAAATACAAACCTAATGTTTATCCAGCTGTTCCATCTTTATTAAAAATGTCTATTAATAATACCGATCCTGGTAGAAACGCTTTTAAGGATATAAAAGTTGTGGTTGTCGGTGGAGATTATTTATCACCTCAATTAAAGGGTGAATTTGAAGATTATTTAAAAGCTCATGGAAGCAATGCTGTTGTTAAAGTAGGCTATGGACTTTCAGAAGCATGTGGTTTTTGTTGCTGTACTGCCGAAGTAGATGAAAAACATGTAGATAATCATAAAGGTACTTTAGGTATACCTAATCCAGATACAATTGTTAAAATTTTTGAACCAAATAGTGATATTGAAAAATCACTTGGTGATGTTGGAGAAATATGTATTACTGGACCAACTCTTATGATGGGTTATATTAATGAGGATGAGGAAACTAAAAAGACTTTAGTTCTACATAACGATGGTAAAACTTGGTTGCACTCAGGTGATCTTGGATATATGGATAAAGATGGATTTGTCTTCTATACTTCAAGACTTAAGAGAATGATTATCACTAATGGTTATAACGTTTATCCAATTGAACTTGAAGATATTATTAACAAATGTAAATATGTTGATACTTGTACGGTTGTTGGAGTTCCTCATAAAATAAAAAGTCAAACTCCTAAGGCAGTAATAGTACTTAAACAGGGTGTAGAAAACACTATGGAAGTACGTGAAGAAATAAGAAGATATTGTTATAAAAATATAGCTAAGTATGCTGTACCAACTGAATATGAATTTAGAGATACACTTCCTAAAACAGCTGTTGGTAAAGTAGCTTATAGAGATTTAGAGAAAAAGAAAGAAGATTAATTCTTCTTTTTTTTTGTGGAATTGTTGTGGAATATAAAAGGTATACATTATGTATTTAAAATTATATAATTAATAAGGAGGGAGAAACTTATGAAGAAGTTTTTAAAAAATTATAAGTCAACATTAATACTTTTAGGATCAATTATTATTGGTACTATAGTAGGACTAGTATTTGGTGAAAAGGCTACTGTATTAAGTCCATTTGGTGATTTATTCTTAAACATGTTACTTGTTATTATAGTACCACTTATATTCTTAACAATAAGTACTTCTATTGGTAAAATGAAACAACCTAAGAGAATTGGTAAGATACTTACTACTATAATACTTGTATTTGCATTTACTTCTATTGTTAGTGTTTTTGTAGGTTTAGTATCAGCTAAAGCATTTAGATTAGTTGATATTAAAGATACAGAAGCTATAAAAGAAGTATTAAAAGGTGCTGAAGAAGTTACTAGTGAGGATGTTAATTTCTTGGAAAGAACTGTTGAAGCAGTTAGTGTTAATGATTTTAGTAAACTATTAACTAGAGATAATATGATTGCTTTAATTATATTCTCAATACTTATGGGAATTAGTATTAATATGAGTAAAGGTAAGGGTGATAAATTCTTAGATGTTTTAGAGAGTGCTAATGAAGTTGTTCAATCATTTATTAAACTTATTATGTACTATGCACCTATTGGTCTTGGATGTTATTTTGCTGCTTTAGTTGGAACTTTTGGTGGTGAAATTGCTCTTGGATATGGTAAAACATTTATAATTTATACAGTTGTTTCTGTACTATTCTACTTTACTGTTTATTCATTTTATGCATTTGTTTCTGCTGGTAAAAAAGGATTTGTTAGCTATTGGAAGAATATATTACCAGCTACATTAACAAGTCTAGCTACTTGTAGTAGTGCTGCATCAATTCCAGTAAATACTAACTGTGCTAAAAATATTGGTGTACCTGAAGATATAGCTGATACAACTATTCCACTTGGAACAAGTTTCCATAAAGATGGTTCTATAATAGGTAGTGTATTTAAGATTATGTTCTTAGTATATCTATTTAATTCAGATGTTAGTACTCTTAAAGTTTTAGGTGTTGCATTAATTGCTACATTACTTGTTACTGCTGTACCTATTGGTGGTGGAACTATATCAGAAATGTTAATTATAACTATGTTAGGTTTTCCAGTAACAGCACTCCCAATACTTACAATAATAGCTACTATAATAGACCCACCTGCTACTATGTTAAATGTCGTAGGTGACTCTGCATCAAGTATGTTAGTTGCTAGAATAGTAGATGGTAAAAAATGGTTAAAAGAAAAGAAGTTTATTTAATTAATTAAACTTCTTTTTTTATGTTATAAACTCATTAATATTCTATAATAGTCACTCTTGAATTCATCTTTTTCAATGCCAAGTTCTTCATAGAATTTATCAATATATTCTTTTCCATAGTTTCTTTCAATGGATATTTCGCATATTACTAAATCAAAATATATGTCTCCAAGACCTGCATCTTCTGTATCAAGTAGTCCACTAAAGTGTCCGTTATCTGCGAATATATTAGGTAGTGACATATCTCCGTGTGTGAAACCTATTATTTGTTTTGGCTTATTACCTTTTAGATACTTTAATATGTTTTCTTTTGTTATGAATCTTTGTAGTATTTCAGGTTTAATATCTTCATTTTTAATAGTATTAAATCTTTCTTCTATTCTTTTTATTTTAGTATCTATAGTTTCATCTATTATACAATCACTATAATCTATATTATAAAGTGCATTAAATGCTTCAATAATAATTTTAATTCCTTCAAGTGGATGTTCTTCATAATAATCATCACAAAGCATATTACCTTTTAAAGCTTTAGTTAACATATAACTCTTACCATTATATTTTTCATAGAATACTTTTTCTGGTACAGTTATTTTATCTTTTAAATAGTCTAAACTAATAGATTCTTTAGATAAATGATCTGCCACTTTAAGAAAGAACAATTTACTTTTCTTTCTAATTTTATACACTTTTTTACCTGAACAACCTATAGTTATTTCTTCTATCCTATTAGCATCTTTCAAAAATTCATTTAATCTATTACTCCCTTTAATGTTAATAACTTCTTTAGGTTTCTCTTGTTCACTTATGTTAATAACTTGTTTATCTTTAATAGAATCATAATTTCCATCATAACTAACTAATTTTTTATTTTCAATTCTAACTATTTTAGTAGCTATTTTATTTATAAAGTATCTGTCATGTGAAATAAATAGTAATGTTCCATCAAAGTCTAGTAAAGCTTCTTCAAGTATTTCTTTAGTATCTATATCTATATGGTTTGTTGGTTCATCTAGAATTAAGAAATTTGATTTAGAAAGAATTAGTTCTAGTAATTTAATTCTTACTTTTTCTCCTCCACTTATAGTTTTCAGCTTTTTAGAAATTTCTTCTTCTCCAAAATAAAATTGATGGAGTTTACTTCTAAGTTCGCTTTCGCTTCCTACAAAGAATGAACGTACGTGTTCATAAACTGTCAAGTCTTCATTGTCAAATCTTATCTCTTGAGGTATGTATCCGATTTTAATATTTGTACCTAATTTAATATTATCGTGTGTGTTATTCATAATATTTTTAATTAGTGTTGTTTTACCTGTTCCATTCTTGCCCATTAGGCATACTCTATCTTGATAGTATATTTTCATACTTGCTTTTTCAAGCAATGAACGAGAACCTATATTTAAATCTAAATTGTCAATTGTAAGAACATGATTACCACTTCTACTTTCAGTAGTAAGATTAACTCTTAATTCAGTCTTTTCTTTTGGCTTTTCTATCATATCCATTCTTTCGAGTCTTTTTTCCATAGCTGCAGCTCTTCTAAAGAACATAGGATTATCACTCTTAGTTCCCCATTCTTTTAATCTCTTAATTGCTTCTTTTATTGCTTCTATTTCTTTTTGTTGATTTTTATATGCTGCGAACTGACTTAAGAATCTTCTTTCTGATTCTTTTAAATAATATGTATAGTTTCCATGATAAACATCTTCTTTACCATTTTTTATTTCTATTATTTTATTTACTACTCTATCTAAAAAGTATCTATCGTGACTTACTATTAGAGCTGCTCCTTTGTAATTATTTAAATATTCTTCAAACCATTCAAGTGTATCTATATCTAAATGATTAGTTGGTTCATCTAATAAAAGTACATCAGGTTCAGATAAGACTAAAGAAGCTAGATTTACGATTGTTTTCTCTCCACCCGATAAATTATTGTACTCTGTATCTAATAGCTCGTCAGATAGCTTAAAACCGCCTTTAATCTTATTTATTTTTTCTTTTATTTGATATCCACCTTTAATTCTAAATTCTTCTTGTAATCTATCCAATGTTTTAATGGATTTTTCACTTGAATCCATATGAGCTACATATGAATTAATAGATTCTTCTAAATCAAGTAATTCTTTAATTCCACGTAAATATACGTCTTTTGCTTTAATGTTATCTTTTTCTTTAAGTGGTATTTGTGTTAAATATCCTATTTTAGAACCTTTTCTTATATTAATAGTTCCACCATCTAATGTTTCTAAGCCCATAATAAGTCTAAGTGTAGTAGTTTTACCACACCCATTGCTTCCGATAAGAGCTATTCTCTCACCACTTTTAATATCTATTGAAAAGTCTTTTAATACTGGATTAAATCCATAATTTTTATTTATTTTATTTATACTTATTTCTATCATAATTAATTTTACTCCTTTTTTGTTGCATGTTAAAAAAATCACACTTCCTGTTACTCAAAGGAATAACTAAAGTGTGATATCACTACTATACATGATTTTAGTACCTATGTATTTCATAATATCACCTTTCCGAGCATATTATATCATAATAGTTTTATTTTTTCTATATGCTGTGTTTACTAAAATATTTAATTATGCTATATTATTGTTAGTGAAACGTTTAGCCCCCTGAGCTGAGCATCACCAAAAGTTGGTAAGCCTAACTAAGGTTAGGCGTTTTTAATTGCAATTATTAAGATAATTAGAATTAAAAGTATAATTATAAATAATAGTATGCTTATAAGTCTATCTTTCTTCATAAATACCATCTCCTTATAATTTAGTTATTATTTGAGATGACGCACAACTAAACATTTCAAAATGCAAAGTAGCATATATAGATATTTAATGTCAAAAAGATATAAATTAATTTAAAGTCTAAAATCTATATTTAAAATATAATTATACCCCTATAGAAAATTATAAATATGGTACTATAACTAGCTAAAAATTTTATTTTATATAAACTAAAAACAAGTAATTTTTTACTTGTTTTCTTTTAAATATTTACTAACTACATCAATTATTCTTTTATATTCAGTTTCTAGTTCATTAAAATGTTCTTTTATGTAATCTTTATCTCCATCTTTACTTTTAAGTTCATGGTCTAGTGATAATTTAGCTAATTCTGTAAAACCAAAGTATTTAGAATCGCTTTTTAATGAATGTACATCTACTGAATATTCTTTCATATTTTCTTTGTTAGAAACTATTCTATTCCATTTTTCATCTATTTCTTTGAACCAGTCATTAAGCATTTCTTTGTACATTTCTATGCTTCCGAAGTTTTCTAATCCCACTTTATAATCAATATTTGCATCTTCGAGAATCTTTTCATTATTATTAGTTTCTTCTTTTTCTTCTTCATCAAGTGGTTTCATTTCTACTCCGAATTCATATTTAGGTACATCTTTCCATCTATCTTCAGAAGATTCTTTTTCATTATTAAATATTTTATCTAATTTTTCTTTTAAACCATCTTTGTTAAATGGTTTTGCTAAATAATCAGCGAATCCTTCTTTAATATATTTTTCTTTTGAACCAGCTACTGCATCTGCGGTTAAAGCTATTACAGGAGTATTAAATCCATTTATTTCTTTTAATTTTTTTAATGCTTCTTCTCCATTCATAACAGGCATCATTATATCCATTAAGATAATATCATAATCATTATTAGAAGCAACCATATTTATACATTCACTACCATTATAACATTCATCTACTTTTTTGATATTTAATGCATCTGTTACTCTTCTTGCTACTTTAACATTTAGTTTATTATCATCTACTATTAATACTTTTTTATTTATATAATCTATATTATTTGAAGTATCATTTTTACTTGTATTTTCTTTATATGGTTTTGACATCTTACTTATCTTTTGAGGGATATTAACCATAAATATTGACCCTAGTCCATATTGACTTTGTACATTTATCTTTCCTCCCATCATTTCAACTAGTCTTTTTGTGATTGCTAGTCCTAAACCTGTTCCTTCAGTAGTTGAGTTTCTCTCAATATCTAATCTTTCAAATTTAGTGAATAGTTTTTCTATATCTTCTTTTTTAATACCTCTTCCGCTATCTTGAACAGTTATTATTAATTTACAAGTATCATCTTTATTTATGCATTTAACATTAAGATTAATGTGACCTTTTTCTGTATACTTAATAGCATTTGTTAGTAAATTGTTTATTATTTGTTTCATATGAGCTTTATCACCTAATAGTTCATATGGTATATCTTCTGCGATATTTGTATGTAGTTCTACTGGTTTATCACCAATACGTGTGCTTGATACTCTTGCTAAAGTTTCTACTTCTTCCTTAAAGTTATATGGAATTTCTACTATTTCCATCTTTTCACTTTCTATTTTACTTATATCCATAATGTTTCCAACTATTTCTAGAAGTGTTTGTGAAGCTGAAACTATATCTTTTAAATCTTCTTTCATATCTTTAGGACAGTTAGCTCTTTCTTCTAAGTTTTCTGAAAGACCAACTATCGCATTTAATGGTGTTCTTATTTCATGGGACATACTACTTAAGAAATCTGACTTGGCTCTATTAGCTCTTTCTGCTTGATCTTTTGCTACGTTTAATTGTTCAATAACTCTTATATCTGGGTTCTCTATTGTAAAATACATTAAATAATCAAAGAAAGTTAATGATATTGAAATTACAATCAAATATGGATTTAGTGAAAATAAAATCATTAATATAATAGCTAATATAACTATACCTAAAACTGGTATATATCTTCTATCTGCTTTTCTTATATTTAATAAAGCTATTAATATAGATAAAAATGCATAAGTACCGCATACTAAATATGTAAAGATTATAGCACTTCCATCAACACTATAATTATTTCCCATACTAATTACATTTACATTTAGAAATGCTATTATTATTGCAAAAATTATATCTAATAGTGCAAATCCTTTTATAATCCTATAACTTTTTTCTTCTTCGTAATTATTTACGATAAATAACATATAAATTAAAATACCATTTAAGAATATAATCAATAATATAAAATCTATTTTATTTAACATACTTATTACATTAGTTATAGATGATATTTCATGAATACTTGCGATAAGTTGTAATGTTGTTACGATTATACTATCTATAACACTTACTATTATCATTCCTGAAAATATTTTATTTTCTATTAATGGATATCTCCTTTTTAAAAAATAAGCAAAACACAATAATATAGAAAAAAATACTGATCCTGCTGGTAATAATATTCCTCCCATAAGTCCTCCTACTATTACAAACATTATATCAGTTTTTTTCTTGTTAATAAACTATTTTAAATTAATATCTATGTTGAAAGTCATTTCTTTTTAATTCTTTTACTAATTCTTTTGCTTTTGTAACTTCTAAAGCATTTTCTCTAGTTATTTCTTGATTAGCAATTGGTTCCCATACTAGTAACGGATCATGTTTACTTCTTTTATCAGCACTTATTTCTATTTCTAAATCGTATTTTCCTGTTGTAGCAACTCTTTTTTCTAATTCGTCTTCCCAGGCTTCTGTTGCATCTTTATATCCTTTAAGTACTTCTTCTCTACTTGATTTTCCAAATTTTTCTATTAGTTTCCAATACCAAGTTTGCATTCTATCTCTAACATATGCAATTCCTTCTTCTTCAGTCATTCCATCTAGAATGATTGGATCGTCTACGATTGTATGTATTGGATTATCTTTTCCTGGTTTATGTGTATTATTAATATAATGAATTATTGGTACGATTGGATAGAACGTTCCATCTTCTTTCTTAGCTATTCTATAAAAGCCACTCCAAAAGTCTAACATTCCGCCGTTTGGTTTTTTATTCCATACACCTTCAGGACAAACCATAAGACTAGTTCCATTTTCTAATACATATTTACTTCTTTCAATAGAACTCTTCTTACTTTCTGAAACTTTTCTATTTACCATTACAACGCCATTTTTGCAAGCTAATAATCCATCAATTGTCCCATAAAATTGTGGTAGGCTTCCAAAAACAATATATGCTCTTTTTTCACTTGCTAAAATTGTTGCTAGCACATCATCTTTGAATCCATGATTTGTTACGAAAATTACTGGTTCATCACCAACTTTAGCTTTACCTTCAAAATTCTTTCTATCTTCTCCAGGAAATATTTCATTATCTCCTTCTAATAATTTAGCTCTGTTTTCGATAATTTGTGGATTTTTTAAGAAATATTTTCCTAATTTAATAATAATCTTATGTATTATTTTTCCTTTTTCAAAATCTGACTTTGGTAAAGATACATCTATATCATTATCTAACAAATAAGAATAATTCTTAATCATATAATCAAATATTACACTAGTACTTTCTCCAGCAGTCAAATCATTTTCATTTTTTATTAATCCTAATCTTAATAATTCATTTAGAATAAACCTTGATTCTTTATTCATAATATACCCCTTTAAAATTGAGCTTATTATAACATAAAGTTAATAATTTTTAAAGGGTTTTGTTACATATTTGATACTTTATAAAATAAAAAATTTTTCAATTCTAACTTACATTCGTTCAAACAGCTACAGATATCTTGAATTTTAAAGCTATAAAACAAAAAATTTGTGTACCCCAAAAAGCGAGGGTACACAATTTCTTATATCAGTCAATTAACAGTAATTCGGTAAGTTTTTTTTTATAGTATCTTCTACACAGCTATAAAAAACAAAAACAATAATTGTAATTTACAATCAACAATATTAAAAATCCCAAAGAACTAATATGGATAATCTAATTAACATAATTTAATTCATTTACTATACCTGAATATTTAACTATAAACACTTCTTTGTTCTCTTGTTCTATACTATTTGTTATATTTTGCAATAAAATTTTAACCTTTTCTTCCAAATTTTCTATTTGATTTGCATAATCGTTCGCCAATATAATATTATTTTTAGCACTATTCCAATCTTTTTCCTCTACATTGTAGTATACTTCATATAATTTTTTCTTCACTTTTAAAATATACAATTTATTTTTATCATAATTTACTTTTTCTGCTATGTCTATAATATTATTGTAAAAATCCACTGTTTCTTTCATAAAATTAATTTTATTTTTTTCAGTTGATATCA
>OLHA01000276.1_pt1 | contig 30471 bp, 31 predicted proteins | sample 1605961 | NCBI WGS metagenome assembly OLHA01 (sample SAMN03283288) | human gut metagenome | biome: human-associated habitat; material: feces | host: Homo sapiens | place: Peru | collected 2012
CCTTGGCATCCAGCCAGGACACCGCGCCGCACAGGCCCAGACGCTCGGGGGTGACGATGCACACGTGGCTGGGAGAGAAGGCCTGGCACATGATGCAGGTATAGAACTGCTCCACGGACTCGTCGGTCATGGAGGCCAGACGGGCGTCGCGGCGGTCGAAGACCTCGTTGGCGCCGGCGCGCAGGGCCTTGTTCTTCTCGGGGTTCACCACAATGGTGACCTGGCACTTGTCCACCACGGCCTCGAACTCGCTCTTGACCTTGGCGTACAGCACCTCGCCGAGGTGCTTGAACTTGAAGCCGGCCTCAAAGTCGGCCTTGCTGATACGGATGCGGATCATATCGCGCTGGCCGGTGTGCATCACGCCCTCGATGCAGTTCAGCCAGGAGTGGATCTTACGCTCCATGACGGACTCGAAGTCGGGCTGCATGGCCTTGCCGGCCACCTCGATGGTGTAGGACAGGGAGATCTTGGAGCCCACGGGGATGTCGTCGATCTCCGGGCCGTCCACGACGATCTTGTGATCCTCCACCTCGCTGGCATCCCTGGTCTGCACCAGCTCGAAGCAGTCCACCCGGGAGCCGTCCACTTCCACCTGCATATCGCCCCGGCGGATGATCTCGCCCTCGAAGGCGGAGGCAAAGGCCACGGGGATATCGATGTTGGTGATCTTGATCTTGATGTCCCGGGCCTCCAGAGAGGTGGCGTTCCACTTGGAGGTATCCAGCTGCTGGATCAGGGACTTGGGAACACGGAACATGTTCTCGGTCTCGTTGGAGATAACGGGGAAGCCCAGGCAGATGGCGCCCGCGCCGTAGGACACGGTCTCATCGGACAGGGGCTTGTAGGCATTGACAAAGGCGCGGACACGATCCATGGTGTACTTGGCCAGGGCCTTGAAGTCGCCGGGCTGGATGTTGCCGAAGATCAGGGCGGCGCGCAGCGCCACGGAAACCACGTGGATCACGCTCTGGGTCTCCAGGCCCAGGGGGCACACGCGGACGTTGGTGCCGGTCTTGTAGCCCGCGTCGGCCAGCTGCTTGCAGCACTCACCGGTCAGGGTGACCAGGATGCCCTGGCCCTGATAGGACTTGACCAGCGCGATGGTCTCCTTGGGATCGTCAGCGCCGCCGATGATAACGGCCACGCCGGGGATATCGCCGGTGACCAGGGGCACGCCCAGCTCACGGACGAAGGCGTCGGACAGGTGACCCAGCAGGGGCTCCTCGTAGGGGGTCGCGCCGTGGATGTACTTCAGCGCCTCCAGGAACTCCGCGCACAGGGCGGAGGCGATGCCGGACTCGAAGGCATCGTGCAGCCGGTTGTTGCGGGTCATCTTGGCCTTGATGGTAGCCATGGCGGCCTTCATCTCACCCAGGGTGGTGATCTTTTCGCCGGTCACTGCGTAGTAGCAGGGCAGGCTGTAAGCGGTGTCGGGGAAGGACACGCTTTCGCCCTCGCCGTACTGGGCGATGGCGCTATCAATGGCGGCTACGGTACGGTCGTAATTGTAGTCGTTACCGCCAAAAACTCTGTCAAAAAGTGTCACAGTTTTTCCTCCTAAATTTCATCACGATCCAGGATCGCTTTCATTTTCCGAATTTCCTCGATGGCTGCGGGGCAGAAATCATAGGGAGATTTCCCCTGCCGGTCTGCATCCATGATCTCGGGGTTATAGTGGATAAAGCCCAGGAAGTCCTCCTCCGGGATGGACCGGCGGATGAATTCCTCATCCCGCTCGTCCCGGATCTTGTTGGCCACCACCCGGACACGCTTCACGCCCAGGTCGCTGGCCAGCCGCTTTACGTTGCGGTAGGTCTGCACCGAGCGCGCGCCCGGCTCAATGACCACGATGAACTGATCCATATTGGACGCGGTGCCGCGGCCCAGGTGCTCCAGCCCGGCCTCCATGTCCATGATGACCACATCGTCCTTGCGATAGGTCAGGCTGGACAGAATGGCCTTGAGCATCACATGCTCCGGGCAGACGCAGCCGCTGCCGCCCACATCCACCGTACCCATCACCAGCAGCTTTACGCCGTTGATATCCTTGGCGAACTTCTCGGGGATGTCCGCCACATAGGGATTCAGCTTGTAAAACTTGTTGGAGGGGTCGGCTCCCGTGCGCTCCTCTACCAAGGTGCGCATCTTGGAGATGGGGACGATCTGATCCACTTCCTCCTGGCTCATGCCCAGAGCCAGGCCCAGGTTTGCATCCGGGTCCACATCGGCGGCCAGGACGACCCGGCCTTCATCGGCATACAGCCGCGCCAAGGTGGACGACAGGGTGGTCTTGCCCACGCCGCCTTTGCCGGTAATGGCAACTTTCATGGGAAACGCCTCTTAGATGCCCAGTGCGGCGCGCTTCTGCTCGATGCGCTCGATCATCAGGTCGCCCAGCTTGTCGATGTCCAGCTCCACGGTGTAGTTGGCCTCGACCCAGTCCTTCACGCCGTGCTCGCCCTGGAGCAGCGCGGTGACCTCGGAGGAGCCCTTGGTATAGGGGTCAACACCCAGGAAGGTATCGATGCCGGTGGCCACCACGTAGTTGCCGATGGACACGGCCTTCTCGGACATCCATTCGGGGGCGCAGCCCACCACGGGGACCTGGGAAATGTTGATGCCCCAGTCCTTGGCAATGTCGGAGGCCAGGATCATCATACGGGAAATATCCACGCAGGAGCCCATGTGCAGCACAGGAGGAATGCCCGCCAGCTCGCACACGCGCTTCAGGCCGTCGCCGCAGTATTCCTTGGCCTGGACAGGATCCAGCAGACCGGCCTTGGCCGCAGCCTGGGCGGAGCAGCCGGAAACGATCAGGATGATGTCGTTCTCCAGCAGCTTCTTCATCAGCTCGATGTGGGCGGTGTCGGGACGGACCTTGGGGTTGTTGCAGCCGACCATGGCCACTGCGCCCCGAAGGACGCCGGAGTGGACGCACTCCACCAGGGGCTTGGTGGTGCCGAACTCGTCCACCTGGGAGTTGGCAACGCCGTCCAGGACCTTCTTGATGGCCTCAACGGAGTAGCCCACCCGGGCGTTCTGCTTCTGATTCGGAATGTTGACCATGCTCTGGTCGCGGTTCTTGAAGTTCTCGATCGCCATCTTCACGATCGCCTTGGCGTTCTCTCCGGCGCTCTCAGCGGAGAACTGGATGAACTCGGAGTCGGGCATCCGGCAGATGGGGGAGGTGGTGATGAATTTGGTATGGAAGCACTTGGACAGGGGTCCCAGAGCGGGGAAGATGCACTGCACGTCCACCACGATGGCCTCGCAGGCGCCGGTGAGCACCACGTTCTCCTGGCTCAGGAAGTTACCGGCCATGGGGATGCCGTGACGCATGGCGACCTCGTTGGCGGTGCAGCAGACACCGGCAATGTTGATGCCCTTGGCGCCCACGGACTTTGCCAGGGCGATCATCTCGGGATCGTTGGCGTAGTAAACGATCATCTCGGACAGGCTGGGATCGTGGCCATGGACAATAATATTGACCATGTCCTTCTCCATCACGCCGATGTTGGCGGTGGTGTCCATGGGCTTGGGGGTGCCGAACAGCACGTCGGAGAACTCGGTGCCGGCCATGGAGCCGCCCCAGCCGTCGGACAGGCCGCAGCGCAGGGACTGGCGGATCAGCGCCTCCGGCAGGGAGGAGCAGCCCATATGGGTCATGTGCAGCGCGGTGGAGACTTCCCGGTCGATGGCCCGGGGCTCGATGCCCGCCTCGTGCCACAGCTGCTGGGTGTGCTCGGGAGCGCGCTTCAGGAAACGCTGCACGCCGAAGGGCTTGCCGTACTCCAGCAGCGCCATCTCGGCAACCTCGTGGGCCAGGTCGTAGATGTCCTTGCCCTCGGTCTCAACGCCCCATTCCTTGGCGATGCGGATCAGCTTCTCCGGGTCCTTGACCTGATAGTTGCCGCCCTCCTTGGCCTGATACAGGGTGTGGCAGATCTCACGGCCATGGTCAGAGTGGGTGGCGGAGCCGCCGGCGGTGAAGCGCAGGTAGTTACGGCCTACGATACCGTGAACGTCGCAGCCGCAAATGCCCCGGGGGCTTTTGGGCGTGATGCGGCAGGGGCCCATGGAGCAGATGCGGCAGCAGGTGCCCGCCTCGCCGAAGCCGCAGTGGGGAGTCTGGTTCTTGACACGCTGCTGCCAGGAGTCAGCGCCAACCTTCTTGCCGTTCTCCAGCAAGGAATTTGTGGCAGCCTCCATCTCTTCAACAGTGGTCAGATATGCCCAATCCTTCAATGTGATTTCCTCCTAAAAAGATATTCTGATGCAACCCGATACGAAACGACAGATTTGCGCAACATATCGATGCTATTGTACTAATTTCAACCCCAAATGTCAACCGCGGGATGGCCGAATTCCCCATACATTTTTATCCCCTCCGGGGGGATACGGCTATCTGCCCGTTCCGGGCGCGCCGAAACAGCCAAAGGCAGGGCCGCCGTTCCCGGCACCCTGCCTTTGGTCATTCAAGGAGAATGCAGCACCTTGGCTCCCCAGTGGGGGAGCTGGCAGCCCGTAAGGGCTGACTTAAGCGCCCGCAGGCGCTATGCAAGCGAGCAACCGCCGCTAGGCGGCTCTTGGCGAGTCGCAGAGGGGGTGTCGTTCGTTAAATGGTAACAACTCAAAGTTACCAACACCACCCCCTTTGCCGCTTGCGCGGCACGAAACAGAGGTATGATTGCCACCGGCAATCATTGCTATCTTGATTCGCTGCGCGGAGCACCACCCCCAAAGGGGGCAGCGAGTTGGTGCAGTTCATTTATTCGAGCGGGATGTAGTAGTATGGTTTCTCCACCCGGAAGCCCTCTTCGTTCAGCTCAGACCCGGCGTAGAAATACAGGCCCGCGACCTGCTCCGGGTCGAGAACGGTGCCCAGTGCACTGTGGATCTCCGTAAACAGATGGTTCTCCGCATCCCATTCGCCGCTGCCGGAGCCGCTGGGATTCTGGATATCCGTCCCATCCTTCAGGCGAATGCCCGCCGGGGTGGGATCCCATCTCTCCCGCTCCACAAAGTCCATCACATCCGCGTACGCATCTCCCAGCCGGTAGGTGAACTTCATGCTGTACTGGCCGATTTCCGCCTCCGCAAGGGTGAGATCCCAATGTCCGATTTTGGCGTCAGGCGTCCACCTTTTCGGCTCCTTCGCGCTGCCCTGCAACGTCCAGCGCAGCTCCCATTTCCCCGGCGTGGTCATAATATCCTCATCCTCAAATTTTTCGCCTGTGATACCAAGGCCGGTAAAGGTGAACACCATTTCTTTTCCAAACACATCCTTTCCGTCCCAGGCGAAGTCACAGCTGAATTCAATGCTCCCGTCGGACAGCTGATAATCATAGCCGGAGGCCGGCTTGCCGTCCTTCACATTGACCCAATTCCCCTGCTCATCCAGTGTTGTGCCGTTAAAGAATTGGGAGCCGCCGCTTATCCCCAGCTGCGTCCAGTCCTTCCCGTCGATGGTATAGTCATACCAGGCCCAGGGAGACTGTCCCTCCTCCAGCTTCAGGCCCTGGATACGGAAAATTGCCTTGCCGCCGTTCTGATCCATCACCGTCTGGGCCAGGGTAATGGTGACGTCGTTGTCCGTAGCGCTGACCGTCTCCTGTCCGCCGTCATCTGCCCCGGTGGGGATCATGGAAAGGCCCGTTTTCTCCGCCTGCTTTTTGATCTCCTCGGAGGGCTGAACGCCGCCGTAGCTGCCAAACTGCATGGTCGCCGACCAGCGGGTATAGGCCGCCGCCGCGATCATGGAGCCGGCAGCCAGCGCTGCCGCCAGCAGCACCAGCAGCTTTCGTCTGCCTGACAGGCCTGCCCTGCTTCTTTTGAATGTTTCAAATTCCGCCTCTTCGATCATCGCCGCATCCAGGTTCTGAATGCCCCTTAACATATCCTTTCCCGTCATACCGAAATGCCCTCCTTTTTTAAGTAAGATGCCAGCTTGCTTCTTGTCCGGGACAGCCGCATCAGCACGGCGCTCTGGCTGATCTCATAGCGCTGGGCGATCTTGCTGACGCTGTCGCCATACCAGTACCGCCTGACAAAGATCATCCGATTCTCCCGGGTCTGATCTTGCAGGAATGCTCCCACCAGGCGGCTGACCTCGGCGTCCTCCGCCCCCGGCTCCCGCCATGCCCCGGGAATGCATTCCTCCATCTCCTGGGTCAGCGCGACGACCTCCGCCCTGCGCTTTGCCGCATTGCCCCAGTCCAGCCGGTCAAGGGCGAGATAGCGGCAGATCTTCGCCAGATACGCAAACAGATGCCCCGGCCTTGTGGGCGGGATCGTATCCCAGGCCCGCAGATAGGTATCGTTGACGCACTCCTGGGCATCCTCATTGCTTTGCAGGATGTTGGCCGAAAGCCGCGTCAGCCGCCCACCATACCGGCAGGCCGTCTGCGCAATGGCATCCTCATTCCGGGCGAAGAACAGCTGTATGATCTGATCGTCATTCATTGCTTACACCTCCTGTGTCTTTGTTCTTCACCCTGATAGAAGGATTTTCAAGCCAAAACCTAACACATTTCGGCTGTGGTTTTAAAGAAATTTTTCTCCGTTGGCCTCAGTAGATTCTGCTGTAAAAATTATCGTTGATTTTTACGAAGAATCTGTATATACTATACGCAGAGATCTTCAAAAAGGAGGCATTGGTATGCCGAACATCAAGCCCGTATCCGATCTTCGCAACTATGGTGAGGTTCTGCGGGACGTGGCTGTGGGGCAGCCCGTATTCCTGACCAAAAACGGCCATGGGCGCTACGCAGTCCTGGATATGGAGGAGTACCGCCAGTATGAGCTTCTCCTTGCCAAGGAAAAGCTGCTGACCGAATTGGAAAAGGGCCGCAGCAGCGGAGAAACGGCCGGATGGCTGGACGCTGACGCAGTGTTCCGGGAGCTTGGAGCAAAGTACAATGGCTAAAATCGTTTTTTCTCCTGAGGCCAGGAAAGACCTTATAGAAATCGGCGACTATATCGCGCTTAAGCTCCGAAACAGGTCCGCCGCACAGCAGCTCATGGCTCGGATTCAGGAAATGGTTCTATCCCTTGGGCAATTTCCAGAGAGTGGGACCCCTGTTTCCTTTTCCGCGCCGAGTATCGTATATCGTTATTTGATTTGCGGGAGCTATATGATTTTTTACCATCTAACGGAAAATCGGGTGCAAATTGACCGTGTCCTTTACGGTCGAAGAGATTATCTCTCCGTCCTGTTTGGCGATCAATTTACGGAGGACACCGAGTCATAAAGGGAATATGTCTATTCTTTCTAATGTAAAACGGCGTGGCCTGGGCCACGCCGTTTTGCTGTACATTTTTACCGTATTTTCTTTCCGTTGAGCACGGCCTCCGTCAGTACGTCGTTGCGGTAGCGCAGGGTGAGGAGGAAGAAGGGGGCATCCTGCCACAGCAGCTCCAGGAAGATCCGATCTCCCTCCCACTGGGGGAGGCTGCTCACAAAGTCCCGGCTGACCCACTGCAAATCCCCTTCGCTGCATTCGATCAGCTCTCCGGTAAAGCCGTCGGCGGTAAAGAGGTACATATACTCTCCCTCGCCGCCCTCGTTCAGGAAGGTGACCACGCCCCGGCAGCGCCAGGAGGTGAGGGTCAGGCCCGTCTCCTCCTTGGCCTCCCGCAGGAGGCACTCGTCCGGGGATTCCTCAAATTCAAATTTGCCGCCGATGCCGATCCACTTATCGTGGTTGATGTCGTTTTTCTTCTTGACCCGGTGGAGCATCAGCACATCGCTGCCCCGCAGGATATAGCAGAGGGTGGAGTTGTGCATATCAGTCTCTCCGCTTCTGCACCAGACGGTAGGCCAGATGGTTGTTGACCACCCGGATCTCCCTGTGGCCGTCCTCCCGCTCGCCGTCCAGGGTCCAGGGCATATTGGGGTCGGCGGTGATCCTGATCTCGCTGCCGGAGCGGAAGGTAATCATCTCGCAGTTGTTATACTGCTGGCTCTGCACGGCGGCGATGCACTCGGTCAGCTCCAGCAGGCTGCGGGGAGAGCGCACCAGCAGCACCTCCAGCTTGCCGTCGGCCATGTCCACCTGCTTGGGGTCCAGGGTCAGGATGCCGCCCACAGAGGTGGAATTACAGATGGCGCCAAAGAGGAAATCATCCTCCACCGTCTCGCCGTTGATCTCCATGCGGATATGCTCCGGGCGGATCTGGGACAGCTCGGAAATGCCGCTGAGCACATAGGCGGTGTGTCCCAGGGCATTTTTGATGGACTGGGGGGTGGTATAGCTGGTTCTGGTGAACGCACCGAAGGAGGCGACATAGGAAAAGAACCGGCCGCAGAAGCTGCCCGCGTCATAGGCCACCGGCTCGCCCTCCACGATCTCCTGGGCAGCCTCCAGCGGCTCTGTGGGCAGCTTCAGGCTGGCGGCGAAATCGTTGGTGGACCCGGCGGGAATATAGCCCACGGGCACCTCCCTGCCGCACTGCATCACGCCCGCCACCGTCTCATTGAAGGTGCCGTCGCCGCCGCAGCAGACCACGATGTCCATTTCCGCCCCCATGGACCTGGCCACCTCCGTGGCATCCCCCTGCCCGGCGGTCATGTGCACCGTGACCCGGTAGCCCGCCCGGTTGAACATCTCCAGGATCTCCACCAGATACTTGTTGGCCCGGCGCTTGCCGGAGTAGGGATTCATAATAAAAAGCATCTTTTTCATTGGCTTTCCCTCTTTGTCAGTACGATTACAATTCAGCGTTGTGGAAAAGAAGCAGCCTCATCCTGTCTGAAGCGATGGGGCTGCCGAAAGCTACGGGGGTATTATACCAAATTTTTTTGCTTTGGCAAGAGGCTGCCAAAAAGATTGTGCGAATTAGATAAAGGGACTGTCCTTGGCTCTCCTGAAAGGGGAGCTGGCAGCCCATAGGGCTGACTGAGGGGTTGCAGTAGGCACTTGCGGTTTTATGAAACCCTAGGCGAATTCGCAAAATGTTGGTTTTGGATTGCACGAATTCGCCTTGGTATTTTTTTAATGGTATTCTGCGTACCGCGGCTGACCCCTCCGACGCACGATGTGCGCCGCCTCCCCTTTCAGGGGAGGTAAGAATTAGCAGCAGAAGAAGTAGTAGGGTACCCGGCCGCCGCAGCAGAATACCTGGGCCAGATAGCACAGGCACAGGCTGCCGCAGGGGATGCCGCCCATGGCGAAGCCGCCGTAGTTGCCGGCCTGGCGGCGGTAGGCGGTGCCGCCGTTTTCCAGCTGGTTCAGCGCCCACAGGTATTCCTGATTGTCCGGCTCCATGCTCACGGCCCGGCGGATGTGCTCCAGCGCCGTCACCTGGTTGCCCAGGCCGTCGTTGGCCAGGGCGCTGAGATAGTACCAGCGGGCGTCCCGGTTCCGGCTGTTTTCCAGTGCGTTCAGCGCTTCCTGCCAGCGGTGGAAGCGGATATACTGCTCCGCCGAGGTCTGGTACTGGTCGCCCTGATCGGCGGAGGCGCGGCCCTGCTGGTAGCCGCCGAAGGGATCGTAGCCGAATCCGCCGAAGGGGCTTCCGTAGGAGCCCGCGCCGCCGGAGGACGCGCTCTGGCGGGCATATTTCTCCGGGTTCTTGATCTGATCGTAAGCCTCGTTGACCTGCTGCATCTTCCTGGCGGCCTCCTGGTCGCCGGGGTTCAGGTCGGGGTGGTATTTCTTGGCCAGGGTGCGGTAGGCCCGCTTTACCTCTTCGTCCGAGGCGTCGGGGCTCAGGCCCAGGACTTTATATGGATCATCAACCATTGGCGTCCTCCTTCTTTGTTTTTCCCCGGTACTGCACCCACACGCCGCTGTACAGGATATTGTCCAGCAGCGCCTTGTCCTGCACCAGGGGGAGCTTTTCGTAGCTGTCCGTGCAGCGGGCCATAGCCAGCACCAGATATTCTTCCCATTTTTCCGTGTCCTTTTCCCGGGACAGGAAGGGATTGTATTGCTTTTTCCGCTTGTCCCGGTCGTAGTCCAGCATGGCGTCGGCCAGGTAGACGAACCGGCCCAGCCAGAAGCCCAGGCTGCGCAGCTCCCCGCTCCACTGGTCCTCCCGCCGCACCATCAGCTCCGCCATCAGGCGGCCGAAGCAGGAGGCGGGCAGGTCGGGATTTTCCGTGTTGGCCTGCTCCAACCGGCTCAGCTCCCGGATGCAGTCCCGGATGGCGTCGCACTGCCGGGGGAAGCGCTGGCGGATGGGCTCCAGGTGGGGCTCCAGCGCCTTGGCCATCAGCCGGGCGGAGGGCTTGCCCTCGTCCGCCACATCGTCCAGGGCCTTGTAATAGGACAGCGCCACATTCATATCCGCCGCGTAGTCCACGCAGGGATTGGCCACCCAAGGCTTGGGGTTCAGCACATGGAGCATACAGCGGCTTTTGCCCGCCGTCTCCTCCGGCTCGTAAAGGCTCATGTGCAGCAGGGCCAGGAACGCCATGTCGTAGCTCAGCGTCAGCCGGGCCAGGCCGGAGGCCCGGCGGTGGATGCTCCGGCAGATGCCGCAGTACACCGCGCCGTACCGCTCCCGCTGGGGCGCGTCCAGCTCCTTCCAATTGGCCGTCACGAATCCGAACATCCAAAGCCCTCCAAAGGTGTTTTTATCCTTTTTACAGCCAAGCTGTGAACAGGGAATAAACAAGACCGCCTTATTTTGGATTATTTTTTGTAAAAGCCGAATATCTTGCCAGCAGCTGATTCAGCGCGCCGCCGAAGAAGATGATCTCCAGGCAGCAGTAGAGCCACAGCATGCTGATGGCAATGGCGTACACGGAGCCGTAGATATTGGCGTAGCTGGGGAAATGGGTTACGTATGCGGAGTAGAGGTTGGAAAACAGCAGCCAGCCGATGGAGGCCAGCAGCCCGCCGGGCAGGCTCTCCCAGAAGCGGTTGCGCCGGTTGGGAAGGATCATGAACATCAGCGTAAACAGCAGGCTCTGCACCAGCAGCAGGAGCACAAAGCGCAGGTCCAGAATGTCCATCAGCACCGTCATGGCGGGCAGGTTCAGGCTGCGGATGAATTTCAGCAGGGAGTTGCCGAACACGTGGAGCACCAGCGTCAGCAGGATCACCGCCTCCAGGGCGAAGGTATACAGCACGCTGATGAAGCGGGTATAGAGATAGCCCCGGTCCTCGCTCACGCCGTAGATGGCGTTCAGCCCGGTGAGCAGGCCGTACACCCCCCGGCTGGACGACCAGATGGCCGTCAGGGCGCTGACCCCCGCCACCGCGCCGGAGGCGTTCTTATACACGCTGAGGATCAGCTGCCGGGCCGTGCCCATCAGGGCCTGGGGCAGCACCCCCTCCAGCATTTCCAGCAGGTTTTCCACCGTCAGCCCGGTATAGCTCAGGGCGCTGAGCACCAGCAGCAGCGCCGGGAACACGGACAGCACGATAAAATACCCGGTGTTGGCCGCCAGCTGGGGAATGTGCATGCGGTTCAGCCACTGGATGCCCAGGCGGATGTATTCCAGGCCCCCGCGCAGGGAGGATCGTCTCATGGCCGGATGCTCCTTTCTTCGGAATGGAAAAGTCCGCTGGACGGTATGTACAGCGGACTTTCTGCGGGTCTGGGTTATTCGGCGGAGATCAGGTAGTAATAGACCGGCTGACCGCCGTTGATGAGGCTCACCTCAGCGCCGGGGCACACGTCCGCGAACAGATCCGCCGCCTTCTGGGCGTCCTTCTCTCTGATGTCGCTGCCGTAGTAGATGGTGATATACTCCTTGCCCTCGTCGCGCACCTTTTCGGCCAGGCTCTTGAGCAGCAGGGCAATATCCTGGCTGGTGCCGAACAGGCTGCTGCCGAACATGGCAAGGTAATCGCCCTCGTGGATGTCGTGGCCGTCGAAGTCGGAATTCCGGGCGGCGTAGGTGATCTGCATGGTGTCCACGGTGGAAAGGGCGTCGGTCATGGCCTGGGTGTTGTCCTCCACCGTGCCCTCCGGGTCAAAGCTGAGCATGGCGGTCACGCCCTGGGGCACCGTCTTGCTGGAGATCACCACCACATGCTTGGGGGTCAGGGGATCCACCTGCTGGGCGGCCATGATGATGTTCTTATTGTTGGGCAGCACGAACACCGTCTCCGCGGGCACCCGGTTCACCGCCTCCAGGATATCCTGGGTGCTGGGGTTCATGGTCTGTCCGCCGGAAATGATGGCGTCCACCCCCAGGTTGGTAAACACGTCCGCCAGCCCCGCCCCCGCGCACACGGAGACCACGCCGATGGGCTTCTCTGGCTCGGCGATCTGGGGGGCCAGCTCCTTTTCGCTCATCACCTTTTCGGTGTGCTGCAAGCGCATGTTCTCCACCTTGACGGTGACGAAAGAGCCGTATTCAATGGCCTCGTGGAGGGCGCGGCCGGGATCGTTGGTGTGGACGTGGACCTTGATGATCTCGTCGTCGTCCACCAGCACCAGGCTGTCGCCGATGCTGCTGAGGAACTCCCGGAGCTTCTCCGGGTCGTTCTGGTTCTCCCGGGAGATGATGAACTCGGTGCAGTAGGTGAAGGTGATGTCCTCGGTGTTGAAGTTGGAGAAGTCGGCCTGCTCCTTTACCGCGGCTGCCTCGCCGTTTTCAGGGGCGACCACATCCTCACCCCGCAGGGCGCACAGCATGGCCTCCAGGGCGAAGAGCCATCCCTTGCCGCCGGCATCCACCACCCCGGCCTTCTTCAGCACCGGGTTCTGGTTGACGGTATTGGCCAGAGCGACCTTGGCCTCCTCCACGGCGGCCTCCTGGACGAACTCGATATAATTATTCTCCTGCGCGGCCTCGGCTGCCTTGGCGGCGGCCAGGCGGGCGACGGTGAGGATGGTGCCCTCGGCGGGCTTCATCACTGCCTTGTAGGCGGCGTCCACGCCGCCCTGGAGCGCGGCGGCCCACAGCACGCCGTCGGCGGTCTCGCTGCCCTTGAGGGACTTGGAAATGCCCCGGAACAGCAGGGACAGGATCACGCCGGAGTTGCCCCTGGCCCCCCGCAGCATGGCGGCGGCCGCCACCTTGGAGGCGGCGTACAGGCCGGGATCCTCCTCCTTGCGCAGGTCGGAGGCGGCGGAATTGATGGTCATGGACATGTTGGTGCCGGTATCGCCGTCGGGGACGGGGAAAACGTTCAGCTCATTGAGCGCCTGCTTGTGGATCTCGATGGAGGCGGCCGCGCTGATGATCATCCGGCGGAGGTCGGCTCCGTTAATGGTTTGCCTCAATTTCTTTTTTCCTCCGTTCCTCAATCAATCATCATGGAATCGATGAATACGTTTACCGCGCTGACCTGGGTGCCGGTGCACTTGGCCACCACGTAGCGAACCTCGGAAATAATGGAAGCGCCCACGGCGGACAGATTCACGCCGTTGTCCACAACGATGTGCAGATCAATGGAAATGGTGTCGTCGGGGTTGAACGTGACCAGCACGCCCTTGCCCACGGACTCCTTGCGCAGCAGGTGGTACAGCCCGTCCTTCACGGAGCGGGCGGCCATGCCCTTGACGCCGAAGCAATTGGCGGCGGCGGTGCCCACGATGTCGGTATACACGATATCGGACACATTGATGTTGCCGCTTTCGTTTTCATGTCGAATCATTGGGAATCCTCCTTTACCCGGATATTATACCATGCTCTGCTCCCAGCATTCGGGGACGGACAGGCCCATCATGGTGACCACGGTGGGGGCCACGTTTGCCAGGCCGAACTTGCCGTCCTTGATCTTCCAGTCGTGATCCTTGTCATAGATGATGAAGGGCACGGGGTTCAGAGAATGGGCGGTGCGGACGGTGGTCTTGCCCTTCTTGGTCTCGGTCATCTGGTCGGCGTTGCCGTGGTCGGCGGTGATGAGCACGGTGTAGCCGTACTTGTCGGCGGCCTCCAGGATAGCCTTCAGGCCCGCGTCCACGCACTCCATGGCGGTGACCACGGCGCTCATCACGCCGGTGTGGCCCACCATATCGCCGTTGGGGTAGTTGCAGCGCAGGAACTGGAACTTGTGGGAGGCCATGTTCTCCACCATCTTCTCGGTGATCTCCTTGCTCTTCATGGCAGGGGCCTGATCGAAGGGGATCACATCGGAGGGGATCTCCTCATAGACCTCCAGGTTGGGATCAACCTTGCCGGAGCGGTTGCCGTTCCAGAAATAGGTGACGTGGCCGAACTTCTGGGTCTCGGACAGGGCATACTCGTGGATGCCCGCCTGGCACAGGCGCTCGGTGAGGGTATTTTTAATGACGGGGGGCTGCACCAGATAACGGGTGGGAATCTTCAGGTCTCCGTCATACTGGAGCATACCGGCGTACAGCACGCCGGTGTAGTCGCCCCGGTCGAACTTGTCGAAGTCCTTGCGATCGAAGGCCAGGGAGATCTCCTGGGCGCGGTCGCCCCGGAAGTTGAAGAGGATCACGCTGTCACCGTTTGCAATCTTTGCAACGGGCTGACCGTTCCGCTCCACCACGAAGGCGGGCAGATCCTGGTCGATGCAGCCGGTCTCGGCGCGGTAGGTCTCGATGGCTTCCTTGGCAGAGGGGAACATCCGCCCCTGGCCCTGCACATGGGTGTGCCAGCCTTCCTCCACCATGGGCCAGTTGGCCTCGTATCTGTCCATGGTGATCTTCATACGGCCGCCGCCGGAGGCGATGGCGTAGTCCGCCCCGTCGGTACGCAGGCCGGCCAGCACGTCCTCCAGCCGGGCCACATACTCCAGCGCGGAGGTAGCGGGCACGTCGCGGCCGTCCAGCAGGATGTGGCAGTAGGCCTTCATCACGCCCTCGGCGCGAGCCTCCTTCAGCATGGCAATCAAGTGGGAGATGTTGGAGTGAACGTTGCCGTCGGACAGCAGGCCCAGGAAATGCAGGGCATGGCCGTTCTTTGCATTGGCAATCAAGTCCTTCCAGGTCTTGGACTGGAACATGGCGCCGCTTTCGATGCTCTCCTCCACCAGCTTCGCGCCCTGGGAGTAGATCTGGCCGCAGCCCAGGGCATTGTGGCCCACCTCGGAGTTGCCCATGTCGTCGTCGGTGGGCAGGCCGACGGCGGTGCCGTGGGCCTTCAGCCAGGTGTGGGGGCAGGTAGCCAGCAGGTTATCCAGCGTGGGGGTCTTGGCCACGGCCACCGCGTCGCCGCTGCCGCCGTCGCCCTTGCCGACGCCGTCCATAATTACAAGTACAATGGGTTTTTCCATGATAATAACCTCCAAAGCGAATTTTTCGCAAAATTGACGGAAAGATACGCTTAACATTTTACATCATTTTCTTCCAACTTACAACCCTTATTTTATTTTCCCCGTTTCCCACAAAAAAGCTCCCGGAAAAATCACCAAACAAGTGATTTTCCCGGAAGCTTTCCGTATTATGTGCTCTGCAACGTCATCAACTTAGGGACGCACCAACTTGCTGCCCCCTTTGGGGGTGGTGCTCCGCGCAGCGAATTTAAGATAGTAATGATTGCTGGTGGCAATCATACCTCTGTTTCGTGCCGCAAAGCGGCAAAGGGGGTGTCGTTGGTATTTTTGAGCTGTTACCATTCAACAAACGGCACCCCCTCAGTCAGCCCTTGCGGGCTGCCAGCTCCCCCATCGGGGAGCCAAGAAATCATCTGCGTCTTCTTCTGCGCTTGCCGCGGCTGGCGGTGTGGACCAGGAGGGCGCCGGTGGCCAGGATGGCCAGGACGATCACCACGATCAGCAGGCCGAAGATGCCGCTGCCGGTGGAGCCGCCGCCCTGATAGGGCTGGGGATTGGCCACCTCGGTGGCCAGCACGATGGTGGGCTGGGTGGCCGGGGGCGCGGTCTGCGCCGGGACGGTGGGCGCCGCCGTGGGCAGCGTGGCAGGCCCGGTGTAGACGGGCACGGTGACCGGCGGCTCAGTGACCGGGGGGACCGTGGGCGGCTCGGTGACCCAGAAGGTCTCCTGGGTGGGCGCTTCCGTGGCCTGGGTGGGGGTATAGGGGTCGGTGCCGTCGGAGCTGCGGAACTCGATGCGGTTGTGGAAAGCGGTCTCCAGCTGCTCGATCAGGGACACCGGCCAGGGATTGGCGGCGGAATAGACGATGGTGCAGCCCGTATCCCACAGGCAGTTCTCGTCAAACCGGGGGAAGCCACCGCTGCAATTGATCTGGGTCAGATTCTTGCAGGAGCGGAAGCAGTTCTCGCCGAATTTCTTGAAGGTGGCGGGCAGAGTGACGGAGGTCAGCCCATTGCAGCCGGAAAAAGCGTCCTTACCGATGCTCACCAGGCTATTGCCGAAGGAGACGCTGACCAGCGCGCTGTAATTCTGGAAGGCATAGGCCCCCACGCTGGTCACATCGTCGGAGAGGATCACCTGGGTGATGCTGTTCTGGCAGCTCATCCAGGGCGCGCCGCTGGGGAAATCGTACATATCCCCGCTGCCGGTGATGTACAGGGTGGAGCCGTCCAGCGACCAGCCCAGATTGTCGCCGCAGGTCGCGCCCTGCCCCTCCCAGGTGATGTTATAGCCCTCCGCGGCGGCGCTGCCGATCAGCAGGAGCACGCACAGGAGCAGCAAAACGGTTTTCTTCATAGCCGTAAATTCCTTTCCGTGATATATTGTGGGTGTCATTATAGCACAGATTTTTCTGTTTTTGCGGACCGTAATAAAAAATTAATGTTTTTGTATGAGATATCCGCCTTCAGATCCTGACTGAATAGGTGAAACGGAAAGGAGATGGCAATCATGGAGGACCAGAAGATCGTCGCTCTGCTCTTTGAGCGCTCGGAGCAGGGAATGACGGAGCTGATCGGGAAATACGGAAAGCTGCTTTACCGCATTGCCGGGAATATCCTGGGCAATGCCCAGGACGCGGAGGAATGCGCCAGCGATACATACCTGGATGTATGGAACGCCATTCCGCCGGAGCAGCCCCGGTCCCTGGCCGCCTTCTGCTGCGCCATCGCCCGGAACAACGCGCTGACCCGCTATCAGCGGGATACCGCCCAAAAGCGCAACAGCCACTATGACGCCGCCCTGGACGAGCTGGCGGATACCATCCCCGCCCTGGGCACCACGGAATCGGAATATGAAGCCAAGGAGCTTTCCCAGGCTATCAACCGATTCCTGGGAAAGCTGCCGAAAACGGACCGCTACCTCTTCGTCCGCCGGTACTACTTTGGCGACAGCCTGCGTGATCTGGCCGCCCAGGCCGGGCGGACGCCCCATGGCATTTCTGTGCGGCTGTTCCGTGTCCGTGAGAAACTCCAAAAATATTTGAGGAAAGAAGGTCTGCTTTTATGAGCCGGGAAAACATTTCGAAAATTCTCAGCGGAATTGACCCCTCCTTCGTGGAAGAATGCGCCAAGCAGCCTTCGGAAAGGAACAATATGAACCATTCTGCACGCCGCATCGCGGTGATCGTCGCCGCCGCCTGTCTGCTCTTTGCCTTAGCCATTACCGCCTACGCCACGGGAGCCCTGCGCTCCATTCTGGGCAGCTTCTGGGGCTCCTATGGAGACGCGCTGCAAGACCCGCAGGAGCAGCGCGCCCTGGGACGGGACGACTACGCCGACTGGCTGGAGGGCGAGCACAAGATGGCGGACGACATGCTGGACATTGCCAACAAGGCTGTCCCCCAGGACACCTTCGTGCCCATTGAGCCGGGCAGCAAGGCGGGCATCACCCTGCTCGAAAGCTACTATGACGGGGAAAAGATCGCCCTGGGCTGCCAGTTCCGGCAGTTCAATTTACAGGAGCCTATCCAATATGACATCGACCTGAACGACCCGGCCTATGCGGAAATGGGGGCGTTGGAAGTCCGGGAGGACGGCGCTGAATTCCTGAAATATGGCGACGGCTATCAGACCACCGAGGAAGACCGGGCGGAAATCGCGGCGCGGCTGGAGCGGGACGGGAAGGTCACCTTCGTAACCAGCGACTCCTGGCTCGGCGACCATGTGTACGCCAACGGCGAGGATCTGGGCTGCTGCCACGGCGACGTTGACCCGGAGGGCTACTTCACCGTCGACCCCATGGTGATGGGCATCGGCGAAGTGGAGCTGCCGGAAACCTGCCGGGACCTGCCGGAGATCACTGTGACCCTGAACTACCGCGTAGAGCGGATCGTGTACGTACTGGAGGGAGATTCCATCCGCTACGCAACGCTCCCCATCGTCCGCTACCCGGTAAACCTCACCGTGAAGAACGCCAACGCAGATTAAACGTCTTTGGCTCCCCTGAAAGGGGAGCTGGCAGCCCGCAAGGGCTGCCTGAGGGGTTGTGGCAGGCACTCACTCCTTTGTAAAATCCCGGGCGAATTCGCAGAATGTTGATCTTGGCCTGTACGAATTCGCCTTGGTGCATTCCAATTGATATTCTGCGTACCGCGGCTGACCCCTCCGCCGCGCTGTACGCGGCACCTCCCCTTTCAGGGGAGGTTAAAAGGGCTGCCTCGTTTGCGGGGCAGCCCTTGGCGTTTATTACAGGATCAGGCAGATCAGGCCGGAGGCGCCCTCGTTGACGATCCTTGTGAGGGTGCCGCGGAATTTGCCGCGGACATCGTCGGGCATGCGGGTGAGCTTGGCGTTCAGGCCCTCCTGGATCAGGTCGTATACCGACTTGCCGAAGATGTTGCTCTGCCACAGGTTATCCGGGTTCTCGTCCTTCAGATAGTCGATGAGCTGCTGGCTCTGCTTTTCGTCGCCCACCATGGGACTGATCTCCGTGTCGATGTCCACCCGCATCATGTGGATGGAGGGCGCGCCCGCCTTGAGCCGCACGCCGTAGGAGCCGCCCCGCTTCAGAATCTCCGGCTTTTCCAGCTTCATCTCCTCCGCCGTGGGCATCACCACGCCGTAGCCCGTAGCCTTGACGGAGGCCAGGGCAGCGGAAATTTTATCGTACTCCCGCCGGATATCCGACAGCTCGGACAGCAGCTTCAGCAGCTCTGCATCGGTTTTTACCTGGATGCCCGCCTTGGCGCTGAGGATCTCATAGAACAGGGCGTCCGGCAGCACCAGGGCGCAGCTGACCACGCCGCTGCCCAGGTCCACGCTGCGCAGGGTATAGCCCTGCACCTGCTCCAGTTCCGCCAGGGTGGAAAGGACGCTCTCCGCCTGGCCCAGGTCGGCGATCTCCGCCGCCCGCTGGAGCAGGCCCTGATACAGCGCCGCCTTGACCGGGTGCTCCGGCTCCAGGGCGTCCAGCCACCGGGGCAGATGCACCCGCAGCTCCGTCATGGGGAAGGCGGCCAGCACCGCCTGCAAAAGCCGTGCGATCCCCGCCTGGTCCAGGCTCTGGCAGTCCGCCACGTAGGGCCGGACGCCGAACTCCTTGGCAATGTAGGCCGCCACCGCCGCAGCCGTCTCGCTGCCCGGCTCCCGGGTGTTCACCACCACCAGGAAGGGCTTGCCTGTGGCCTTCATATCCTGGATGGCCCGACGCTCGGCGCCGACATAATCCGCCCGGGGGATATCCGCGATGCTCCCGTCGGTGGTGATCACCAGGCCGATGGAGCAGTGCTCCTCCATTACCTTTTTGGTGCCCAGCTCCGCCGCCTGGGTCATGGGAATCTCCCGGTCGAACCAGGGGGTGGTGACCATCCGGGGATTGCCGTCCTCCTCCGCTCCCACAGCGCCCTCCACCATGTAGCCCACGCTGTCGATCATCCGCACCCGCAGACGGGAGGTGCCGTCGGGGGAGATCTCCACCGCCTCCTCCGGCACGAACTTGGGCTCCGAGGTCATGATGGTTCTGCCGGAGCCGCTCTGGGGCAGCTCATCCCTGGCCCGCTCCCGGCGGTAGGGATCGTCAATGGCCGGGATCACCAGCTCCTCCATGATCCTCTTGACCAGAGTGGACTTGCCGGTGCGCACCGGCCCCACCACACCGATATAGATATTGCCGCCGGTGCGTTCGGCAATTTCCGAATAGATTTCTTCCATAGCCAGCCTCCTCATCCGGCAGGAGACGGCTCCTGCCATGGTTTGATTCAGCATATGCCCGCCCGGCGTCCAATAGAACGGTAAAGGGCACCGCCTGTATTGATTGGAGCTTTTTGGTTGTGTCGAAATATGCACAAATATTAATGAATTTCATAAATTTTATTGACAAGGATTCCCATGTGGTGTATAGTTACCCCCGGAATGTTATGGACATATGGGAAAGGAGTTCCATTCATGGTTACGATCCAAGAGCTTTACGATCTTGAGCATACGCTGGCAAAGTCCTATCTGGCAGGGTTCACCTACCCCTGGGAGGCTTTGAAAGGGATCAAAGATTTTATTTTGCGGCTGGGAAGCGGGTTGGGCGAGGATTATGTCCAGGTCAGCCCTCAGGTCTGGGTGCACCGCACCGCCACCGTGGCCCCCACGGCGTTCCTGGGCAGCCCCTGCATCATCGGCGCGGGCACCGAGGTGCGACACTGCGCCTTTGTCCGCGGCAGCGCTCTGGTGGGCGAAAACTGCGTGGTGGGCAATTCCGTGGAGCTGAAAAACGTGATCCTCTTCGACAATGTGCAGGTGCCCCACTATAACTACGTGGGTGACAGCATCCTGGGCTACAAGTCCCACATGGGCGCGGGCAGCCTGACCTCCAACGTCAAGTCCGACAAGACGCTGGTGGTGGTCAAGTCCCAAACCGAGCAGGTGCCCACAGGGCTTAAAAAGTTTGGGGCCATGCTGGGCGACTTCGTAGAGGTGGGCTGCAACAGCGTGCTCAACCCCGGCACCGTCATCGGCCGCCACACCAATATCTATCCCACCTCCTGTGTCCGGGGCGTGGTCCCCGCGAACAGCATCTGGAAAACCGGCGGCGTGGTCGTCGCCAAGCACGAGTAAAGGAGCTTCGATCATGGGAAAATATTTCGGAACCGACGGCTTCCGGGGGGAAGCCAACTGCACCCTTACCGCCGACCACGCTTTTAAAGTCGGCCGCTTTCTGGGCTGGTATTACAGCCAGCTGAAGCTGCGCGCCGGGCTTGACGAGCCGGCCCGGATCATCATCGGCAAGGACACCCGCCGCTCCAGCTACATGCTGGAATACAGCCTGGTGGGCGGCCTGGTGGCCTCCGGCGCGGACGCCTATCTGCTCCACGTCACCACCACCCCCTCCGTCGCCTATGTGGCCCGCACCGACAGCTTCGACTGCGGCATTATGATCTCCGCCAGCCACAATCCCTACTATGACAACGGCATCAAGCTCATCAACGGCTCCGGCGAAAAGATGGATGAATCCGTCATCCGCCTGGTGGAGGCGTATCTGGACGGCGACCTGTTCGCCTTCGACCGCCACTGGGATGAGCTGCCCCTGGCTAAGCGGGAGCGGATCGGCCGCACCGTGGACTATGTGGCCGGACGCAACCGCTATGTGGGCTACCTCATCAGCCTGGGGATGTACTCCTTCAAGGGCAAGAAGATCGGTCTGGACTGCGCCAACGGCAGCTCCTGGAACATTGCCAAATCCGTTTTTGACGCCCTGGGGGCCAAGACCTACGTCATCAACGCAGAGCCGGACGGCTACAACATCAACAGGAACGCCGGCTCCACCCACATCGAGGGGCTGCAGAAGCTGGTGCTGGACAAGGGCCTGGACGTGGGCTTCGCCTTCGACGGTGACGCCGACCGCTGCCTGTGCGTGGACGAAAAGGGCAGCGTGATCACCGGCGACCACATCCTGTACATCTGCGGCAAGTACATGAAGGAAAAGGGTCTGCTGCTGGGCAACACCGTGGTCACCACCATTATGAGCAATTTCGGCCTCTACAAGGCCTTCGACGAGCTGGGCATCGACTATGCCAAGACCAAGGTGGGCGACAAGTATGTGTATGAGCACATGATGCTCAACAACAACCGCCTGGGCGGCGAGCAGAGCGGCCACATCATCTTCTCCAAGCACGCCTCCACCGGCGACGGCATTCTGACCAGCCTGATGGTGATGGAGGTCATGATGGATAAAAAGCAGACCCTGAGCGAGCTTTGCCGGGGCTTCACCTTCTATCCCCAGGTGCTGAAGAACGTCCGGGTGGCCAACAAGGCCAACGCCCAGGCGGACGAGGACGTGCAGGCCGCCGTGGCCGCCGTGACCGCCCAGCTGGGCGGCAGCGGACGCATCCTGGTGCGCGAATCCGGCACCGAGCCGGTGATCCGGGTCATGGTGGAGGCCGAGGACCACGACACCTGCGAAAAATACGTCGATCAGGTGGTGGAGGTCATCCGCCGCAAGGGGCACACCGTTTAACATCCCGGCGTCCGCGGGTGCATCATTCTCCACAATGCCTTGGGCAGCGCCGGTTTCTTCGGCGCCGCCCTTGACAATGGGGGGCTTTCCGCTATAATGGATGGAAGATAGGTTGCCAGCGGGCGAGGGACAAAAAAACGGGTTTGCTTCCTCCGCAATTTTTATGGCTGCACAGAAAGGAATGTTTATCATGCTGAAAAAAGTGATCTCCCTGCTTCTGATCGTGGCTTGCTGCTTCACCACCACGGCCTTTGCCGAAGGCAAGCTGAAGGCGACGGAAAAGAACCTCATTGTCTACGGAAACGGAAGCTACTTCTTCGCCAAGGTCGAAAACGTGGGCGACGCGCCCATCGCCACCGGCAGCGGCGACCTGGTGCTCTTCACCGAGGACGACGAGATCCTCCTCTCCACCAACTACGTCAGCACCCTGCCCTCCGACGTCGTTCTGGAGCCGGGCGAATCTCTGTTCGTGCGGGACTCCGAGTGGGAGGACGCCCTGGAGACCAACCCCGTGACGGACTACAAGTTCTCCATCTCCCCGTCGAATTACAGCGCGGACACCATCATCCAGGTTCCCTCCGAGGCCACCTTTGAGTACAGCGAGGAGGATATCTATGACAATTATGTCTACGTCACCCTCACCAACACCACCGACGCGCCGGTGTCCAACTTCTATGTGGTCGCCGCCCTGCGCGACGCCGACGGCGCGCTGATCTACGTAAGCAACGACTCCCTGTACAACGTCGCCGTTCACCCCGGCAGCACGGTAACGGTGCAGCTGAGCATCGACAGCGACCTGTGCAGCTACTATGCGGAAAACGGCGTGACCATCGCGTCCGTGGAGTCCATGGCCTGCGCCATCAGCGAGGACTGACAAAACAGCTTCCCCAGAGCCGCCCCACCCGGGGCGGCTCCCTTTTTTTGCCGGGGCGGGTCGCTTGCATTTTTCAAAATGGTGTGATAGACTAAAAGGGATTATAATTTGGAGGATCGCCATGGACGACGAGAAGGTTAAAAAACGCATTGGGGCAAATATCGCCTATTACCGCAGGCGCGCCGGGCTGACCCAGGCGGGGCTGGCGGAAAAACTGAATTACTCGGACAAGGCCGTCTCCAAATGGGAGCGGGGCGATTCCATCCCCGACGTGCTGACGCTGATCCAGATCGCCGCCCAGTTCGGCGTCACCGTGGACGCGCTGCTGGGGGACGTGAACGCCCTGCCGGAAAAGCTGGGCACCCTGGAGCGGGCCATGAACCAGGTATCCGAGAAGGCGCTGAAGCGCAAGGCCAACAAAAACATCATCCTGGCCCTGTCCACTACCCTGGTGTGGTTCGTGGCGCTGCTGGTATTTGTGATCCTGTCCACCCTGGATATCGCCCACAGCGCGCTGGCCTTCCTGTACGCCGTGCCCGCCAACGCCATCGTACTGCTGAGCCTGCGCTCGGCCTGGCACGACTTCCGCTGGAACAAGGCGCTGATCTCCGCCATCATGTGGGGGAGCCTGGCCAGCATCCATGCCTCCATCTGCGCCTTCGTCAGCTTCAACGCCTGGAAAATTCTGCTGCTGGGCATCCCGGGGCAGATCGCCATTTTCCTGTGGTTCCGCATGTTTCAGCACCCCAAGGAGGAAGATCATGAATAAGCAGGAGCTGCGCCAGGCCATCCGGGCGCGAAAGCGGGCCATGACGGAGGAGGACATCCTCCGCCGCAGCGAAATTCTGGCGGAGAAATTTGCCCGGAGCAACGCCTACCGGGCCGCGAAAACCATCTACGGCTACCTCCCCTACAACCAGGAGGTGCGCACCGTGCCCATGCTCCGGCGGGCGCTGGAGGAGGGCAAGCGGGTGGCCGTGCCCAAGGTATACGGCGACGACATGAAGTTCATCTACCTGGACGATCTGTCCCAGGTCGCCAAGGGCTACGCCGGGATCCCGGAGCCGGTGGCCGACGGGCCGGTGGCCCAGGATGAGACTGCCCTGGTGCTGATGCCGGGGCTGGCCTTCGACCGGGCAGGGCACCGCATCGGCTACGGCGGCGGATTCTACGACAAATTCCTGGCAAGGGAGCCGCACCACCCCACGGTGGCGCTGTGCTACGACTTCCAGGTGATGGACCGGCTGGAGACGGAGGCATTCGATATCCCCGTGGATCTGGTCATTTGGGCGTGAGCAAAGGAGAAAGATATGCAGGCTTTGGGAATTCTGATCGTCGCCGCCGTGGTGTTCTTCCTGTGCTGGGTGGTGGACAAGCTGTTCAGCAGGCTCTTCCGCAGCAGGGCGCAGCAGCGCTCCGGCATGGCCGTGCGGGCCAACAAGCGCTACGGCGTGTTCGGGGTGATCCTGTCCGTGCTGGGCATTCTTGGCATCGTCGCCGGGATCCGGGGAGAGCGGCTGCTGCTGTGGTGCGGCATCATCGTGCTGCTCATGGGCGCGGCGCTGGCCGCCCACTATCTCAGCTTCGGCATCTTCTACGACGGCGAGAGCTACCTGCTGTGCCGCTTTGGCCGCAAAAGTCAGGAGCACCGCTTCAGTGAGATCGTCAGCCAGCGGCTCTATGCCGTCACCGGCGGCAGCACCGTCATCGAGCTGGCGCTGAAGGACGGCTCCACCCTCACGCTGCAATCCACCATGGACGGGGTGTATCCCTTCATGGACACCGCCTTCGCCGGCTGGTGCATGCAGACGGGGCGCAAGATGGACGAATGCGGCTTCTACGACCCTGCGAAGAGCTGGTGGTTCCCCCACGAGGAAGCGGACGGCGAAAAGGAGGAGTAAGCATGCACATCCCCTCCGGCAACACCGCCCAGCTGGAGCTGGTCACCTTCCGGCAGGCGCTGGAAGCGGCCGACACGCCGAATGAAGAATACGACGTCCGCAAGTGGCTGTACGCCCCCAATTTTTACTGCGACTACCGTTACATCCTGGGCACCCGGGGGAAAAACCCGCTGATCTGCATCGGCATCAATCCCTCCACCGCCCGGCCCGGCGCGCTGGACAACACCCTCAAATCCGTGGAACGGATCGCCCTGGGCAATGGGTACGACAGCTTCATCATGTTCAACGTCTACGCCCAGCGGGCCACCGACCCCAATTCCATGGAAAAAACCGTGAACCCCCGGCTGCATCGGGAGAACATGGAGGCCTTCCGCTATGTGCTGTCCATCTCCCCCGCTCCCGCCGTGTGGGCCGCCTGGGGGAGCATCATCGAAAAGCGGAAATATCTGCCCGAATGCCTGCGGGACATGCTGAAGATTGGCAATGAATACGGCGCCCGCTGGCTCTGCGCCGGTTCCGTCAGCAAAAAGGGCCACCCCCACCACCCCCTGTACCTGCGCAGGGACGAGCCCCTGCGCGACTTCGACGTGGCGCGGTATCTGGATACCTTCTAAAAGCTTCCCCTGCCATCAACTTAACGCAGCATCAACTTGCTGCCCCCTTTGGGGGTGGTGCTCCGCGCAGCGAATCAAGATAGCAATGATTGCCGGTGGCAATCATACCTCTGTTTCGTGCCGCGACAGCGGCAAAGGGGGTGTCGTCGGTAACTTTGAGCTGTTACCATTTATCGAACAACACCCCCTCAGTCAGCCCTTGCGGGCTGCCAGCTCCCCCATTGGGGAGCCAAGGATGCTTAAATTGACAACCTTACCCCTGAGATGGGAAGATCAATTTTTACAAACAGGAGAAAAAATATGAAGCTTTTTATTGCGTCGGATATTCACGGCAGCGCCTATTGGTGCGGCAGGATGATGGATGAGATCAGGAAGGAGGCCCCGGACCGGGTGATCCTGCTGGGGGACCTGCTGTATCACGGGCCCCGCAACGACCTGCCCAGGGACTATGCGCCCAAGCAGGTGATCCCCCTGCTCAGCAGCATCAAGGATAAGATCGTCGCCGTGCGGGGCAACTGCGAGGCGGAGGTGGACCAGATGGTGCTGCCCTTCCCCTGCCTGGCGGATTACGCCCAGCTGCTGGTGGACGGGACGCTCTTCCACCTGTCCCACGGCCACCACCAGAACCCCCAGGCCCTGCCCCCGCTGCCCCAGGGGAGCGTGTTTCTCTTCGGCCACACCCACATGAAGCTGGATCAGGTGGTGGACGGCATCCGCTGCCTGAATCCGGGAAGCGTCTCCATTCCCAAGGATGGGAGCCATAGCTTCCTGATCTACGAAAATGGGGATTTTTCTTTCAAAATTTTGGAGGATTGACCGTGGATTCAACAGAATGCGACACCTGCTGGTATTATGATTATGATGAGGAGTACGACTGCTGGTTCTGCATGATGGATCTGGACGAGGACGAGGTCTACCGCATTTCCACCTCTCAAAGCCGGCACTGCCCCTACTACCGTCAGGGTGACGACTACACCCTAGCCAGGAGGCAATGAATGAACATCAAGGGCAGCATTCCCCGATTCGGCATCATGGCAGCGGCAACGCTGCTGGGCGTTCTGCTGCTGGGCTGCGGCGCGGCCCAGAGCAGCCCGGACTCCCCGCCGCCCCGGCTGTCCCCCACAAAACAGACAGAAAACGACGATCTGCGATGCTATCCGTTGGATACCGCAAATTGTCGTTTTCTTGCTTTCGGAACGGATCTTCTGCTGCTGCGCCCGGGAGAAAATGCCGCCCTCAGCCGCTACGCGGGCCGGGGGCTGACCCTGAGCGCCTGGGCGGACGTGCCCCGGAATGGCGTACCGTGCCGCGGCGGCGAAAGCATCGGCTGCTATGACCCGGAGGGGCAGACCCTGCTTCTTTTTGATCCCGACCTGACGCCGGGGGACAGCTTTTCCCTGCCCGGCTGCGCGGACACGCCCCGGCTTCTGGGGACAAAGGCATACTACTGCACCCCGGAGGCGCTGATGGAGCTGGACACCGAAACCGGCCTGCGCCGCACCCTGCGGCAGCAGGAGGGGCTGCGCCTGTGCGCCCTGCTGCCGGAAGAGGATATGGCCGTGTGCGCCCTGGACGGTGCGGTGAAGCAGCTGTGCATCCGCATTGCGGACGGGAGCCTGGCGGCCGAAGCGCCCCCCATCCTGGCGGCGGCGGAATTTGGAAACGGGGAGCATGCGGCACTGAAGCTGGGCTTTCTGCACTGCCTCTACCTGGGGCAGACGGAGCTGGTGCTGCCCGCCGGGTGGGAATTTCTGGAATTCCTCCCCACCATGAACGCCGCCCTGCTGTGCAGCCCGGAAAAGGAGCTGGGTATCTACGACCTGAGCACCGGCAACTGCATGGCCTCCCTGCCCCTGGCGGAACGGCCGGAGGCCGTGGCTGTCACCACGGACGGCCGGGTATTCTTCCAATGCGGCAGCAGGCTCTTTCAGTGGGAGCCGCGGATACGCTCCCGGCGGGACAGCCGCATCAGCATCACGCCCCTGTATACGCCCCGGCAGCCGGACGAAAAGGGCCTGGCCCAATGCCGCCAGCGGGGGGCCTATCTGGAAAACCAGTATGGCGTCCGGGTGCTGCTGAACGCCGAGGCCGTACAGGTCGCCCCCAAGGGCTGCATCCTGGAGCCGGAGCATCTGCGCCCCGCCATTGCACAGGCCCTGGCCGGGGTCGAGACCGCCCTGGGCCGGTTTCCCTCCGCCCTGGTCACATCCGCCTTTTCCGGCACGGGCCGCACCTATCTGTGCCCCGTGCGCAGCATTCTGGTGGGCGGGGAGGCGCGGGAATCCCTGCAATTCTGGAGCGGCCGGGACTGCTACATCGCCGTCACCGCCTCCGCCCACGGGGAAAAGGCAGCGCTGGATGCCTTTCTGCCCCTGGTGGACCGGCAGGTGCTGATGAAATGCGACGCCTACGACGCCTGGACCGCCGACACCCCCCAGGCGGCGGAGGACGAGCGGTGCAGCCTGCTGTACCAGGCCATGCAGCCGGGAAACCGGGAGCTGTTTCTGGACGCGGTGCTGCAAAACAGGCTGCGCACGCTCTGCGCCGGGCTGCGGCAGACCTTCGGCCTCAGCGCCGGCCAAACCCTTGTCTGGGAGCAGTATCTGTGGGCTGCCGGATAGACATACATCCTTTACATTTTCGACACACTTTGTTCATCCTTTCGGGCGGATACAGGGTATAATTTTTGAATAGTTCATTTTTGAAATGTTCAAAAACGACGGCTGAATCGAGATGATTTTCATGGATTCCAAGCTTACCCTGGGCGCGCTGAGCGCCTTTATGGAGGCCTACGGCGACTACTGTAAGCCCATCTGCCGGGAGATCGGTCTGCCCCGGACGGCCTTCGACATTCTGATGTTCCTCTCCAACAACCCGGAGCACTGCACCGCCAAGGAGATCAGCCGTCTGCGGGGGCTGAAGGAGAACATCATCTCCGTCAACGTGAACAAGCTGGTGGCAGAGGGCTACCTGGAGCGGGAGGGCGACGCCAACGACCGGCGAAAGGTCCACCTGAAATGCACCGGGAAGGCCGACGCCATCATACGGCGGGGCCGGCAATTGCAGGAGGATTTTCTGCGGGAGATGCAGCAGGGGCTGAGCGCCCAGGAGCTGCGGGTGCACTACCACTGCCTGGAGACCATCGCCGCCAATGCCAAGCGGCTCCTGGCGCACAAGGCCTGATTCCAGGGATCCTCCCCAGAAAGAGAGACTTTTTTATGGAAAAACGAACCATCAGCGCCGGGTTTATCGCCCTGATCTGCTACTCGATCCTGTACTATTCCGGCACGCCGGTGGTGATCCAGGGGGCGGCGGCGGCCCTGTGCTGCTTCTGCGTGTATGAGCTGGCCTGCGCCACGGAGGCGATCCGCAACGAGGCGCTGTTCACCCTGACCATTCTCGGCGCCTTTCTGCTGAGCTTCTGGGACGCGGCGGAGGAAGCGCGGCTGGCGGGGATCTGCCTGGCCATCTCCCTGCCCTTCTTTGCCCTGCTGATGGTCTATCAGCCCAAAATGCAGCTGAAAAACGGCTGGAGCTTTATTGTGCTCTCCATTCTGGTTTGCACCCAGCTGCGCTCCATCGTCGCCCTGCGGGCGCTGCCCTTCGGGGTGCACCTGACGGTGATCTCCGTCACCGAGTGCTTCGCCACCGACGTGGCCGCCTATCTGGTGGGCAGCAAGTACGGCAAGCGGAAGCTGCTGCCCGCGGTCAGCCCCCATAAAACCGTCCTCGGCTCTGTGGCCGGGATGGCGGCGGCGGTGATCTTCTGCCTGCTCTATGGCCTGGGGCTGCAAGTCTGGCTCCACGCACGGGTCAATTACCCGCTGCTGGTCCTCTACGCCGTACTGGCCAATGTGCTGGCCCAGTTCGGCGACCTGAGCATGTCGGTGGTCAAGCGCATCACCGGCATCAAGGACTACGGCAGCCTGATCCCCGGCCACGGGGGACTGCTGGATCGGTTTGACAGCCTGATCTTTGTGCTTCCCTTTACCCTGCTCTTCTTCTGGCTCACCGGCGGGTTCCTCCGCTGAGAAATAAAATTCGGGCAACAAAAAGACAATATGGAGGCAGCGCTATGAATCTGTTTTTGACATTGGCTTTTCTCTTCTTCATCGGCTCTACCTTTGGGTGGGTGCTGGAGCTTTTTTACCGCCGGTTTATTTCCAGCTCCAACCCGGAGCGCCGCTGGATCAACCCCGGCTTCTGCACCGGGCCGTACCTGCCCATTTACGGCAACGGGCTGTGCGCCCTGTATCTGCTGGCCAGCCTGGAGGGGCTGCTCCCCTGGATGAACAAATTCGTCATGTTTGCCCTGATGGCGGTGGCCATGACCGCCATTGAGTACGTCGCCGGTCTGTGCTGCCTGAAGATCGCCAAGGTGCGGCTGTGGGATTACCGGGACCAGTGGGGCAATATCCAGGGCATCATCTGCCCGCTGTTCTCCCTGTTCTGGGCCGTGGGCGGCGCGCTGTACTATTTCCTGATCCATCCGCGCATTCTGGCCGCGTTAGACTGGCTGAGCCGGAATCTGGCCTTCAGCTTCTTCATCGGCATGTTCTTCGGCGTTTTCCTCATCGATTTTGCCCACTCCGCCCAGCTGGTCACCAAGCTGAAGGCCTTTGCCGACGAGAACGACGTGGTGGTGCGCTACGAGGCCGTCAAGCTCCAGATCCGTCAGGCCCAGGACAAGGCCAAGGCAAAATACCATTTCTTCCGCCCCTTCGATTCGGAGACGCCCCTGCGGGAGCATCTGAAGCAGATGGCCGACACCCTGGAAAAGAGAAGGCCCCGGAAAAAGGCCTGATCAAAAGCATAACAAGCACCCCGACAGACGGAGCCGCAAAACCCGCGGCACTCCCTGTCGGGGTGCTTTTAAGGCAACACCGCACAATTTGGCAAAAAGACGGCTGCGGCTCGCAGACACAATTGC
>OLHA01000277.1_pt1 | contig 30410 bp, 34 predicted proteins | sample 1605961 | NCBI WGS metagenome assembly OLHA01 (sample SAMN03283288) | human gut metagenome | biome: human-associated habitat; material: feces | host: Homo sapiens | place: Peru | collected 2012
GGGGGGGGGGGGGGACGCCTGTTCTGGGGTTTAGGATTCTGGACGCGCAGCAACCCGGAAATATGCCTGCTTGCCGTCAAAGGCAAGCCGAAGCGCGTGAGCGCGTCGGTGCATAGCGTCATACAGGCGCCGGTCGAGCAGCACAGCAAAAAGCCGGCCGAAACGCGGGACAGAATCGTGCAGCTGATGGGTGATGTGCCGCGGGTGGAACTATTCGCCCGGCAGACCGCGGAAGGCTGGGACTGCTGGGGAAACGAGGTATAGGAGGACAACATGGAGAAAGAACAAGCTGACAAGGGACTTTTGACAACTGCCTGCGAAGCGATTGACGCGGCTTTCCTGACGGCCAAGAAAATACTGATCCAGGCGATCGCCGCCGTGATTCTGGCGGCCGCTCTGGTGGCGGCTCTGATCGCTGTGGTGTGCGACGTGCTGCTGGAAGGATTGGAGGCGCAGTTATGAAAATAACGGGAACGAAAGACGAAACCGCCTGGGCATTCCGGGCGCTGGAAGTGGCTGGAATCTGCGAGGGCTGCCCGGCCAGGGTGGCCTGCAATGCGTCGGAGGACGTAGAGGAAGCGAAAGGAACGCCGATAGAACGGCGCCCCACCTGCGGCGATATGCTGCGGCAGGCAATCAAAACGCGATAAAGTCAAGGAGAACATAATGCTGGAAGAAAACCAACTTTACAACATGGACTGCCTGGACGGAATCCGGCAGGTGAAAACGGCAAGCGTCAAGGCAATCATAACAGACCCGCCCTATTTCCAAGGGCTGACCCAGAACGGCCAGCGCGGCGACTTTTCCGATCTGGAAATCACGCGGCCGTTCTGGCAGCAGTTGGCGAAGCAGATGGGCCGGGTGCTGACGCCTGACGGGGAATTTTACATTTGCATGGACTGGCGGGGCTATGCGTTCTACTACCCCATTTTTGCTGACTATTTGCCGGTGAAGAACGTGATCGTCTGGAACAAGATGTCCGGGCCAGGCAGCTTTTACAGCTACGTCCACGAGTTTGTGCTGTACGGCACAAAGGACAGCACCCTAAAGCGTGGCGGTAGCAACGTGTGGGAAATGCGGGGGTATTCCAGCGGATCGGAGCAGACGGACGGCCCGAAACTGCACTACGCCCAGAAGCCCGTGGCGCTGTTCCAGCGCATGATCGAGGACAGCACCCAACCGGGCGACCTGGTGCTGGATTGTTTCGCGGGCAGCGGCACAGCCGCCGTGGCGGCAATTAGAACCGGCCGCCGTTGGCTTGCGTTTGAGAACAAAGCCAGCACCTACGAAAAAGCCGCCAGCCGGATCGCGCACGAACTGGAAGAAGCGAAGGCGGGCCGTAGCGAACAGACAAGCCTGTTTGACGAATAGGCCAGCCAGACGGCCAGGCCGGAAGGAGCAGAATATGAACGATGAAGAACGGCCTGACCTGGAAGAAGTGATCCGGCGAACGGCCACGGCCACAGTGATCGCTATGGAGCAGCGCCAGCAGCAGAGAGCAGCGGACGCAATGCTGCACAATACGGCGATCCTGATGGCGAACTATAAGGCCCTAAAGGACTACGCGGAGGGCGGCGGCCCCGGCACCGGCGCAGCCTGGGGCGACGCCTACCTGGAAAGCATAATGTCCAGCAAGGTCAGAACGTCGATCATGGTGGCGGCTATCGACGCTGCTATGGCCGACGTGGCCGGGGAATACACCAGCGCCGGGCAGGCGTACAAGTGGGAGGCGTTCCGGGCCAGATACGTCGAGGGCGTCAGCTACGAGGAGATCGCCTCCACCCTGAACGCCGGGAAGAACAGCCCGGCCAGATGGTGCAAAGACGTGATGGCAAAAATAGCCGTCAGGTTATTCGGGGTGGATGGGCTGAAACGCTGGTGAAAACGTGGGGAAAATCTGGGGTCGAAATAATTGGGCCGAAGGAATACAATATGCCCAGATGGCGCAAGGCAAGCGCGGACGGTAAGACATAACAAGTCACCTGTCCACGCTTGCCTTTTTTCTTTTTCCTGACCCAGGAAGAAGGCAGCCACAAGCGCCGCGAGAAGCGGCCAACCAATGAGGGAGAACGAGAAAATGCTGCTGCACTTTTGCCGCTGCGGCCGCCCGATCCCGCAAGGGCAAGCGCTGTGCGATACGTGTGCAGCGACAGCGGCCAGCCGCCACATGATTTACAACCACCAAGACCGAAGCAAGCGGTCGGCGGACTTTTACGTTTCGCGCGCGTGGCGCATAATGCGCGCGCGCGTAATGGACGTGTTCGACGGCTGGGACATTGTCGCCCTGTACGAGGAGGGAGTGCTGCTGCAAGCAGAGGAAGTCCACCACATTGTCGAGTTGGAGGACGACTGGAACAAACGCCTTGATCCGTGGAACTTGATACCGCTGAACGCCAACACGCACAAGCGGATCACGGCGCTGTATAAGCGCGGCCAGGCGTCCATGGAAGCCTGCCAGAAGCAGCTGCGGGAGTACCGCGCCAGGTACTTTGAGGAGGCCGGGGGGGTCGAAAAAGTTTTTCGGTCTGCCGGATTAGTCGCGCCCCCCTCAATCGTGGAGAAAACTCCCCACTGAAATTCTGACACCTGGGCGCCCACGAAAGCCGCCGAAAGTGTCAGATTGTGACACCGAAGGAGGCGAGGACGTGGCGGGGAAGAAGCAACCGATCGCCCTATTGCAGGCGAAAGGAAAGAAGCACCTTACAAAGGCAGAAATCGCCCTGCGGGAGGCCCAAGAGCTGCACCCGGACGCCGATAAAGTCGCCCCGCCTGCCTGGCTGACCAAGCAGCAGAAAAAGCGGTTTAGGGAGCTGTCCGCGCAGCTGATCGACCTGAAAATAATGACCAATCTGGACTGCGAGGCTCTGGCCCGTCTGGTAAAGACGGAATCCGACTATATCGACATGACCAGGGAGATCGACACACTGCCGGTGATGGTAGAGGTACGGCGCTACAAGGTGGGGCTGGACGGAAAGCCGGAGATCGACCCGGAAACGGGCGAGAAGATCGTGGAAACGCAGCGGGTCGTCAACCAGGATCGGGCCGACCTAATGCAGCAGCAGGACAGATTGTGGCGGCAATGCCGCCAGGGCGCTACAGACTTCGGCCTGACGATCGCCGGGCGCTGCCGTCTGGTGGCACCAAAGGCCAAAGAGGAGGCGCCGACAAACAAGTTCTTGAAGTACGCAAAGGACAAAGCGGCGAGTGAAGCATGACGGATCGCTGCACACAGTACGCGATAGACGTTCTGGCCGGGCGGATCAATGCGGGCGACCTGGCAAAAAAAGCGTGTCAGCGGCACATGGACGACCTGGAAGCCAGCAAAACAGCGCCGTTTGTCTACTGGTTCGACGTTGCAGCGTCCAATGAAATCATTGATTTTGCAGAAGAACTGGAAATTGCAGAGGGCGAGGAACGCGAAAAAATCCACCTTTACCCGTTCCAATGCTTCATTCTGGGCAGCCTGAACGGCTGGAAGAAGAAAGAGGGCAACTACCGCCGTTTCAGAACCAGCTATGTCCAGCTGGGCAGACAGAACGGCAAATCGTTTCTGAACGGAATCTTGGCCTGCTATTACGGCAATTTCACGGCCTACCAGTACCCGAAGATATTCTGCACCGCTACAAAGCAGGATCAGGCGGACATTGTGTTCGACGAAGTAAAGAAATTCATCCGTTCCGACAAAGACCTGGATGAATGCTTCAAGATTCACGACCATAACCACACGATTGAATGCTTGATCACGAACGGCGTGATCCGCTCCATTTCCGGTGATACAAAGAGCCTGGACGGACACCGGCCATACCTGGCAATCGTTGACGAATACCACGCGCACCCGACAAACCAGATGTACAAGCTCTGCGAGGGCGGCATAAAGAAAATGAAGCAAGCCCTGATCAGCGTGATCACCACGGCGGGCTTTAACCTTAACGCCCCTTGCTTCAAACTGTACGAGCATTGCAAGCGGATTCTGCAAGGTGCTACACGGGTAGACAGCCAATTTATTTATATCGCGGAGCTGGACGAAGGCGACGACATTTGGCTGCCGGAGAACTGGATCAAAGCAAACCCGGCTCTGGCCTACGACCAGGGAGCGCTGGAAAACCTGGTGCCGATCGCAACGACGGCGCGGGACATGGGCGGCGAAGATTTGCGGGACTTCATGGTTAAGCAGCTGAACAAATGGATTCAGTGGTCGAATCACACGTACCTGCGGGATATGGAAATGTGGAAGCGCTGCGCAAGCGACCGCGACCTGACAGCGTTCCGCGGCTGCCAGTGCTATGTGGGCCTTGACCTGTCCAGCGGCGGCGACCTGACAACGATCGTTTTCGTTATCCCGTTCTACGTGGACGGGAAGAAAAAGTATTTCATCCATTCCCATAGCTTCATGCCTGCGAAACGGGTACAGGAGCATATAGACACCGACCTGGCGCCGTATGACGTGTGGGTAGACCACAAACTGATCACAGTGACCGAAACCATGGGCGGCATAAAAACGGACTACCGCTACATTCTGGCGTATATGCAGGCCATGGTGGACGCCTTCGGCCTGGTGCCGCGGCTGATCTGCTACGACCCACACAACGCCTCGGCATTCCTGCAAGACCTGGAAGCGACCGGGTATGACAGCCTAGAGATACACCAGACGGCGAAAGCCCTGTCTGATCCAACGGAGGACTTGCGCCTGGAAATCGAGGCCGGAAACGTCGAGTACAACCGGGGCGAGGAACTGCTGACATGGTCGATGGCAAACGCCAGGACGATCTCCAACAATTACGGCGAAATCAAGATTGACAAAGACCAAGCCACGCAGCGCATTGACCCGATCGACGCGCTGATCGACGCCTGGAAAGTAGCCATGTGCGGCGACACTGTCCAGACCACCGAGGAGATCGTGGACGAATGGCTGAAAATGTACGCTAAACACAGCACGAAGAAGGTGAGCATAAACGAGTGAAAACCATTGAATGGATCAGAAAGGCAATTGCGGCCATGCCCTGGAACCGGCGCAGAATGCGAAACAGCGCAGAGCGCACCCTAAGTTTTTCAGACGGGTCGTTCCGGGACTGGCTGCTGGATAACGGCAGCCGCCGCGGCGTGTGGTCGGAAATCACCTATTTCACCTGTCTGAAAACCCTGGCCGAGACGATGGGAAAAATACCGTGGAATGTATTCAAACGGACAAAGAACGGCGTGACAGAAAGCGAAAAGGCCGATGTGATCCGCGTTTTGAAAGTGCGCCCGAACCCGTACATGACGCCGACAATTTTCTGGGCAGTTATGGAAATGAACCGCAACCACTACGGGAATGCCTACGCCTACGTAGAGCGGAAACTGCGGCGGAAAAAGTACGGCGGAACATACACGGTGGAAAATCTGTGGATCATGCCGTCAAACTGCGTGAAAGTCCTGGTGGACGACGCCGGAATTTTTAAGAATGCCGGGCAGGTCTGGTATCTGTACACAGACCCATACAGCGGAAAGAAAACGGTATTCCGGCGCCGTGACGTGATCCATGTTCCGACGTCCCACACGTTCAATGGCCTGGTGGGGCGCCCTGTCCAGGAAATCCTGGGGAACACGATCGGCGGCAGCAAGTCGGCCCAGAAGTACATGGAGGCCCTGTATGAGCAGGGAATGACGGCGAAGGCAACGCTGGAATACACCGGCACATTGTCGCCGGAGGCGAAAGAAGCCCTCCGGCAGGCGTTTGAGGACTTCGGCAACGGGCCGAAGAATACCGGCCGTATTATGCCGGTGCCGCTGGGCATGAAGCTGACGCCTCTGGACATTAAGCTGACCGACGCGCAGTTTTTTGAGCTGCGGAAGTATACAGCCCTGCAAATCGCCGGGGCGTTCGGCGTGAAGCCGAACCAGATAAACGACTATGAAAAGAGCAGCTACGCGAACAGCGAAATGCAGCAGCTTTCTTTCCTGACGGAAACAATGCTGTTCATTATGAAGCTGTACGAAGAAGAAGTCGGCTACATCATTCTGGGCGAAAATGCCATGATTGAAGGCGACGAATACGCGAAATTGAACGAGAAGGTACTGCTGCGAACGGACAGCAAAACACAAATGGAAGTTTTCACCATGGCAGTAAACAGCGGTATCTATGTGGTCAACGAGCCGCGGGCAAAGCTGGACTTGGAGGGCGTCGAGGGTGGCGACCGGCCGATTGTAAACGGCAGTATGACCCCGCTGGACGTGGTGAACAAGAAAACAGGAACAGATACAACGACCACGCAGCAGCCGCCAGGCGGCAACCAGAAAGGAGGTGGAGAAGGTGGCAACGATTAGAAAACGCTATGAGCTGAAAGCAAAAGACCGGGGCCAGGTCGAGACGTTCGGCCGGATCGAAATGGTAAACGAGGCAACCTGCGCGGAGCTGTACCTGTACGGCGACATTGTAGACGACGAACTGACCGCGGCCTGGTTCGGCGGAAACTACCCCCAGGAGATCGCGGACTTTGTGGCGGGGCTATCCCCGAACCAACCGCTGACCATTTATTTCAATTCGCCGGGCGGTGATGTGTTCGCTGGGCTTGCAATCTATAACGTACTGAAACGGCACCAGGGCAGGAAAACCGGCAAGGTGGACGGAATGGCCGCCAGTATTGCGTCGGTGATCCTGATGGCTTGCGACGAACGGGTGGTAAACACCGGCGCCCAGGTGATGATCCACGACCCCTGGACATGGGCAACAGGCAACGCCCGGCAGCTGCGAGAGGTGGCGGACCAGCTGGACGAAGCACGGGATTCTATCCTTGACGTTTACATGACGGCAACGGCGGAAGGCGTTACGCGAGAGGAAATCGCGGCGCTGATGGAGGCGGAAACCTGGATGAGGGGCGAAAAGGCCGCCCAGTGGTTTGTCCTGACAGCGGTAGACGCCCCGGCCGCCGCAGCTGCGGCAAGCGATCTGTTTGGCAATTATAAAAATTTGCCGGACGAATTGAAGCAAAGCGCCAGAGAAGAAGCAACCAGAAAAAAGCGGGAAAACGACCTGCTGAATGACCTGTACCTATACGGTACGAAGTGAAAGGAGCAAAAAAATGAACGAGAAACTGAAAAAGCTGCTGAACAAGGTGAACACCTTGAAGGCCGAAGTGAAAGACCTGGCTGCTGCCGGTAAGCTGGACGAAGCAGAGGCCAAGAAGAAGGAGCTGATCGCCACACAGCGGGAGTTCGACCTGCTGTATGACCTGGACGCCGACGAAGGCGCACCCGGCGAGGGCGCCGAACACGGCCGCCAGGAACCCGGCGCAGGCGATGACGGCGGCGAAGCACCGACCGCGAAGGAGGTAGGCCGCGCTCTGGTGGCGGCTATCCGCGCCCGGATGAAGGGCAAGAAGGCCCCCGAAAATGCCGTGAATATCCTTCGCCGCGACGCTGCGATCCACGACGAACTGCGAGAGCATGACGGCCAGGGAACCAGCGGCGCAGACACCGGCGAGGACGGCGGCCTGACCGTCCCCCAGGATATTGCAACAACGATCCACGAGCTGCGCCGGGCAACCGCTGACGACCTGGAACTGTACGTCAACGTGGAACACGTCAGCACCAACACCGGCAGCCGCGTGATCGAGGCTGACGCAGATACCACCGAATGGCCGGAGGTCGAGGAGGGCGGCAAGTTCCAGGAGCAGGCGACCCCGAAGCTGCGATCCATTTCTTACAAGATCAAGAAGTACGGCGGCATTCTGAAAGTCACCGCGGAGCTGCTGGAAGATACCGCGGAGAACATTCTGGCGTATCTGTCCAAGTGGATCGCCAAGAAGTCCCGCGCGACCAGAAACGCCAAGATTCTGGCCGCGCTGAATGCCCTGGTGGGCGAAACCACCTATTCTGTGGCAAGCCTGGACGATCTGAAAGACATTTTCAACGCCGTCCTTGATCCCGCCGTCGCGCAGCAGGCCCGCGTGATCACCAATCAGACCGGCTATAACTACCTGGACAAGCTGAAAGACAGCGACGGGAAGTACCTGCTACAGCCAGACCCCACGAAGCCGACGCAGAAGCTGCTGTTTGGCGAATACCCCGTCGTGAAGTTGTCCAACAAGGTACTTAAAAACGGCACCAAGAGCGCCAGCAGCAAGAACTACACCACTGTCCCTGTTTTCTGCGGCTGCACCGAGGACGCCGTGACCCTGTTCGACCGGGACAAGATCAGCCTGGACATTTCTACCGTGGCGGGCGACCTCTGGGAGGACGACAAGACCGGCTTGAAAGTCCGCGACCGTTTCGACGTCGTGGGCACGGACAGCGGCGCCGTTGTAAAGGGCGTGATTGAGATCGAGGTCAAGGGCTAAAGCCATGACCGAGGCGACCATGGAGAAAACGCTTGACCTGGTCAAGCGCTACGCCCGTATCGACTACGAGGACGACGACGACCTGGTGCAGGTGATGATCGAAGCCGCAGCGCAGACCATGGACGAATTGATACCGGGATTTGAGCCGGAGAAAATGACAGCCCGGCAAAAGATCATTCTGGCCGCCAGTGTTAAGAGCGTGTACGACGACCGCGAGAAATACGCCAAAGACGCCGAACAAATGAAGGCGGCGGTCGCATCCATGCTGCTGTCTGAAATCTACGAACGGAAGGCGGGAGCGGCGAATGGATAACGCACGAGTAACATTCCGGCAGCGGAAGCAGGAAACCGTGGAAGGCCGAAAGGTTGACGCCTGGGCGGATTATTACACCGCCTGGGCTGACCTGCCAAGCCAGTCAATGACCGAGCGGGTCGAAATCCAGAACCGGGGGCTGGTGGACGCCGTAACCCTGGAAGTGCGGACGTGCTGCCGGGTGGAGGAAATCCGGCGAAATCAGAAGCAGTTCCGCGTGATGTTCCGGGGCGTAGACTACGACCTGATCGGTGCTGACTATTCCAGGCGGCGGTCTGGGTTTATCCGCTTTCTTGCGTCGAGGGCTGACTGATGAAAGTGGGTTTAACATTTGTCGGCCTGGACGAACTGCTAAAGGCTTGCGAGGACTGCGCAGCCCCCGGAGAGCTGGACGCAGTAAACCGCAGAATAGTGAAGCGTGGCGCGGATGTGCTGCACGACGCTATGAAAGAACGGGTGCCAAAGAGCGGAAATAATGCAAAATCCGGCAAGAGCGGGTGCAGGCCGGGAGGCCACGCCAAAGAGAACATACCGATTAAGCCGGGAAAATCCAAGGGGTCAGAAGTTTCGGCGGAGGTCGGCTGGAAGCTGTCCGACAATTCGGAATATTTCTATATGAAATTTGTCAACTGGGGCACCACAAAGATGACCGCACGGGAATTTGTCCAGTCTGCCTGTGCCGCCGTCGAGGGTGAGATCACAGACATTGCCCGCCAGGAGTACGAGGCATTTCTGGCCGCAAAGATCGGGAGGTAGCCGTGGACATTATCAAGATTGCAGCCGACGCCCTGGCGCCGATCGTGGCAGAAGGCGTGCCGGTACAGCAAGGATGGTATGACGCCGCACTGCACAAAACGCACGTGACCCTATGGGCTACAGGAGCCGCCCCAGAGGCCCACAGCGACGACGAAGAAGAAATTGAAGTTGGATATGTCCAGGTGACGATCTTTTCGACGGCGGACGACAAGGCCATGGCGGCAAGGGTTAAAAGGCTTATGCTTGCCGCGGGTTTTACATGGCAGGCGGAAGATCAGGACGAAACGATAAACGACGGCACGATCTACGCGCTGCCGCAAAGATTTGAATACATGGAGGAAGTAACGCATGAGTGAGAATGCGATCACCAGAAGCCGCCGCTGCGGCCTGAAAGACATTTACATGGCGAAAGTCACCAAGAACGACGAAAACGCCTACACTGCGGAAACGCCGATCAAGTTCGCCCGCGCAATCAACGCGAACATTACCGACAACTATTCCAGCGAGACGATCTACAGCGAGGACGGAACGGAGGAAGTTCTGACCCAGTACACCGGCACGGACGTCGAGCTGGAAGTGAACACCCTGGCGCCCCAGGATCGGGCGCTGGTGTGGAACAGACTGTACCAGAACGGCTTCCTGGTTGAATCCGCAGAGGATGAACCCGCGGAACTGGCCCTGGGCTACAGAACCCGCCAGCTGAACGGCAAATACGAGTTCGTGTGGTTTTATTGCGGCAAATTCAACAAGGGCCAGAGCGAAACCTACAAGACGATCGAGGACAAGAAGAACACCCAGACCAGCAGCTTGACCGCCTCTTTCTATGAGCGCAAGAAGGCTGACAAGATCACGGTGGACGCCGCCGCCCAGGAAAAGCACTTGTTCCGTATCCGCGTGGATGAATCCAACCTTGCCACGGACGCCACGCAGGCCGCAGAAGCAATCAAGAAGTGGTTTAGTGCCGTGCAGGAATATAACGCCGTCGAAACGCAAGCAGCCAAGACCGCCGCAGCGGTGACGAAGTAAGGGGGCAGCAGCATGAAGGAGTTTCAGGCGAAGATCACGGTGGACGGCGTGACCTATGAGCTGCCCCAGGTATCGACCGCAGCATATCTGGAATACCTGGACGTCCGGGAGCCTATCGCCGCCAAGGATATGTACACCCGCAGCGACTTCTATGCAATGGCTGATTGCCTGTGCAAACTGTACGGCGACAAGTTTACCCGCGACGATCTGCTGGGAGAGAACGGCGTGGCGCCCGGTGAGGTGATCGTGCAGTTTTCCGCGGTCGAGTCCGTATTGATGAAACAGGTAAACCATTCTATCGAGGACTTGAAAAAGAATTTTACGAATGGCGCGTGATCGACGATCAGCTGATTGAAACGCCGCACGGGACGGTCTGCTGCGTCAGTGATCGCGTCACGGTGCAGCAGGCGAAGCGCTACGCGGAGATCATGCGGGATATGGAACAGACCGGGGACAGCGCAAGAGCTGCCGTCCGGGCTATGACGCGCCTGCTGGCGGACGTTTACGGGGGCCTGCGTGTGCAGGAAGCAGCGCGGGCGCCTGTCGTCCAGGTCGTGACCGCTGCGAAGGCCCTTCATTTTGTTATGCAGGAGATTGTCTTTCCTGCCTTCTCCGTCCTATCAGACGAACCGCCGATAGAACAGGAGGCCAGCGTGTTCGACGACTACGACGCGGAGGAAGGCTACACCGATAACAGCCCCGCCAATTTCTGGGCGACCTGCCTGGAAAGCCTGGAAGTGATCACACAGGCATCGATCAAGATCATGCGCCAATCGTACACCGAAACCATGAAGGAGGAGCTGGTGCCGCTGATTGAACACTTGAAGTGGGAAATCGACCACCAGCCGGAACAGAAAGGAGGATAGCACCGTGTCAAACGTCCGGGCAAAAGTTACAGCGGATAGTTCCAGTTTTCAGCAAGCCATGAAGGCGGCGGTGCTATCCATGAAAGAACTGTCGAGCGAGTACAGCCTGGCCTCTACACAGGCCAAGCTGTTCGGTTCCACACAGGACGCGCTGAAAGCCAAGACAGAGGAGTTAAAGGCGAAAATCTCCGCACAGACGGATATAGTCAAGTTGAATGAAACGGAGCAGCAGCGCCTTGAGAAAACCCTGACAGAGCAGAAAGGGAAACAGGCGGAGCTGCAAGCCGCTATTGATAAAACAAAGGCCGCTATTGAGCAAAGCACCGCAACGACCGGCGAAAACAGCGCCGAAACGCAGGCGTTGAAGCAAAAGCTGGCCGAACTCCAACAGGAGGAAAAGAAGGCCGCAGACCAGGTCGCCCAGACCGAGCAAAAGCTATCAAAGCAGGAGGCGGCCACAAATAAGTCGAAGGAAGCCCTGACCAAGTTGGAGGGCGAACTAAAAAAGACAAACGAGCAGCTGAAAGAGGCCAAGTGGCAGGAGTACGCCGAACACGCAAAAGCGGCCGCCGATGTACTAGACAATGTAGGCCGTAAAATGTCCGTGGTCAGCGCTGCGATCGTTGGCGTCGGCACGGCAGCTGTAAAGACGACTGCGGAATTTGATAGTCAGATGTCAACGGTCAAGGCTATTTCCGGCGCAACGGCTGACGAATTTGGTCAGCTGCGCAATAAGGCAATCGAGATGGGCAGCAGCACGGCGTTCTCTGCGTCGGAGGCTGGGCAGGCCATGGAATACATGGCTATGGCCGGATGGACTACCCAGGATATGCTGGACGGTATCGCCGGTGTAATGTCCGCGGCAGCGGCCAGTGGCGAGGAACTGGCCACAACGTCTGACATTATCACGGACGGGCTGACGGCCTTCGGCCTGGCCGCGAAGGATTCGGCACACTTTGCCGACGTCCTGGTGGCGGCCGGAAATAATGCGAATACGTCCGTTTCTATGATGGGAGAAACGTTCAAGTACGCTGGCGCAATCTGTGGCACACTGGGCGTGTCGATTGAGGACGCCGCGATCGCTACGGGGCTGATGGGCAACGCGGGCATTAAAGCCAGTAACGCCGGTACAGCCCTTAGAACGGGCCTGTCAAACCTGGTGAAGCCGACGAAAGAAATGAAGTCGGCCATGGAAACGTATGGGTTTTCAATCCAGACGACCTCTGACGGCAGCGTGGACATGATGGCGACCATGAAACTGCTACGGCAGACCATGGGCGACCTGGATTCAACGACACAGGCGGCGGCATTGTCCACGATCTTCGGAAAGGACGCTATGTCAGGCTGGGCAGCTATCGCCAATGCGTCCGAGGAGGATTTCCAAAAGCTGACAACGGCGATTTACGGAGCAGAGGGAGCGGCACAGACGGCCGCAGACATTAAGCTGGACAACCTGCAAGGGCAAATCACGATCCTGAAATCTACGATTGAAGGTATTGCTATTCAGATAGGCGATATTTTAATGCCGACCGTGAAGAAGGTCGTCGGAGCGTTCCAGGAGTGGGCGACGTGGTTCAACAACACGGACGAGGCAACGAAGAAAATGGTCGTCACGATCGGTGCAGTCGTTGCGGCAATCGGCCCGGCAATGCTGGCCGTGTCCGGCGTTCTGAAAGCAACGATCAAAATACACGATACTATGGCAAAGCTGACGCCGGTGATGAATGCAGTAAAGGCGGCGATCGGCGGCTTGACCGCGCCGGTGGCGATCGTGGTCGCTGCTATCGTTATTCTGACGGCAGCGTTCAAGCACCTGTGGGACACCAACGAGGAGTTCAGGACGGCGATCACCGCGATCTGGTCGGAGATCAAGGAAACAGTCGGGGGATTCATTCAAGGAATTTCTGACCGTCTGAAAACCCTGGCGCCGGTATTCCAGGCGGTAGGTAGTGCTATATCTACAATCTGGAACGGAATCTGTGAACTACTGGCCCCTGTATTCGAGGGCGCATTTCAGCAAGTGAGCAACATTCTGACAGCTGCAACGGGTGTGATTCTGAACACTCTGGACATTTTTATAAACTTGTTCAGCGGAAACTTCGAGGGCGCCTGGGAATCGGTGAAAGCCGTGTGGGCTACCCTATGGGATTACATATCCAGCACATTCTCGAACGTGCTGAACACATTGAAGGGCGTAGCCGACACCTTCCTGGGATGGTTTGGAAGCAGCTGGAACAGCGCATGGTCGGCCGTCAAGACGTTTTTCTCGAATATCTGGAACGGCATTGTTTCGGCAGTCACGACCGCATGGGAAACCATTAAAAATGTGGTGCAGGTCGGCGTCCTGTTTGTCGAGGAGCTGATCAGCGCGGCGGTGCAGCTTATTACCCTACCGTGGCGGATGATCTGGGAGAACTGCCACGAAACACTGGAGGCTGCCTGGGACGCGATCACGTCGGCAGTAGATACAGCAGTAAGCGCTGTTACGGCTGCTGTGACGGCCGCCTGGAATGCGATTAAAACAGCAACCACAACAGTATGGAACGCTGTTAAAACGGCCGTAGAAAAGCCGCTGAACGCTGCGAAAGCCACGGTAAGCTCTGTGACCGCTGCTGTGAAGTCCGTCGTCAGTACGGCATGGAATACGGTCAAAAGCACGACGACCGCGGCGTGGGAGGCAATCAAGGCTGCAATCTCCACGCCGATCAATGCAGCGAAATCTGCGGTAAGCTCTGCTGTTGATTCTGTCCGATCTGCGGTCGGCTCTGCGTGGAACGCTGTCAAAAGCGCCACGTCGTCCACCTGGAACGCGATCAAGTCCGCAATCGAAACGCCGATCAACAGCGCACTTTCCACAGTGCGGTCTGTGATCGACCGAATGAAATCGGCTTTCAATTTTAGTTGGAGCCTGCCCCATTTGAAGCTGCCGCACCTGTCTATTTCCGGCCGCTTCTCTATCAGCCCCCCGTCCGTCCCGCACTTCTCTATTGCCTGGTATAAGACGGGCGGCATTATGGTAGAACCAACAATGTTCGGTGTGGCGGGCCAGACGGCCCTGGCAGGCGGAGAGGACGGCCCGGAAGCGATCCTCCCTCTGCGGCCGTTCTATCGACAGCTGAATAGCACACTGGACGAAAAGCTGGCACAGTACGGCCAGGGTGGCGGCCGGATCGTCTATGTTTATGTGACGCTGGACGGCGACGAAATCGCCGCCCATACGGTCGTCAGAGTGTCCGACGCGCTGGTAGAAGAAGCGCAGAAAATACGGTAAGGAGGTAGGAATATGAAGATCGGAACACATAATGCGAAAGACTACGGCGCGAAGCAGCTGACGGTCGAGTTCCAGTTGCCGCAGACCGGCAGCAGCTACGAATGGCCGGACGACTTTCTGGAACCGATCGACCTACCGACAACGCAGAAATGCGGAAGCGTGAAGGCTGTGATCCTGTTCAAGGGCCGTAGCCGAAACGAGATCATGCGGAATATTTCCGACTTCTGCGGGCTACTGGATGGCCCGCAGAAGGTGGAGCTGGACGGTTACAAAGGCTGGTATCTGGGCCGCCTGCAAAAGTCAACCGTCGCAAAGACAGTGAGCGGAACGGCCTACAAGCTGACGATCGAGCTGGACGGATACATGGTGGGCGAGGAAGAAGTGGTTGAGGCCACGCAGGGGCTACCGATCACCCGCAAGGGGAGCCGCCGCCGCCCGTGTACGGTGGAGATCACAACGCCGGAGGACGCACAGCTGGTGACGCTGCGAGGGTTTGCCAAGGAGATCGCCTTGAAGAATCTGACGGCGGGCGTCACAGTGACCATTTCCGCAGACGGCCTGGTGCTGGAAAACGGAAACAACAAAATGCAGGACGTGGAAATGCAGGCGTTCCCAATCCTGGAAGAAGAAACGACGCTGACATGGGAACCGGCCGCTGCTGTGGTCGTCGTCCGATATATCCCGGCGTGGATGTAAGGAGCGGCGAATGATTGAATTGTACAATAGCGCCCATGTCCACGTCGCAAGTCTGGAAAAGGTGGACGGCCAGCACGTCCGCAGGACATTGTCGGACGGCGACGAAAACCTTGAATTTAGTTACCCACGGAAAGCTGCGGCAGAGGCGGAAATCAAAACCGAGGGCTACGTCAGAACGGAACGCCAGGAATATGTGATCAAGTCGGTAAACCGCAAGACGCGGGCTACAATGACCAGCGTGGCGGCCGCGCTGAATATCGAAGCCCTGGAAGGCACGGTTTTTTTGAACGGTTTTGAAACCGTAGAAAAGACAATCCAGGAATGTATGGAGCTGGCGCTGGCCGACACAGGGTGGCGGTGCAGCGTGGCGGATGGCATTACAAAGCGCCGGACAATCCGGGCGGAAGATGATACAACGGCGTGGGAAATTGTCAAAGACGTGGTAAGCACCTACAAGGTGGAAATCAGGATCGAAACGCTGGAAAAGTGCCTGTATTTCTCCACCAAGCGCGGCCAGGATAAAGGCGTATATTTCTATGAGCGGCTAAACCTGCGCAGACTGGGGGTGAAAGAATCTAGCTATGGATTCTTTACCAAGATCATACCGATCGGAAAAGACGGCCTGCATTTGTGGGTGGGCGAAAAGGATTATATCGAAAATCACCAGTATTCGCCCAAGACGATCACGGCGATCTGGCGCGACGAACGGTACACCAACACAACGAGCCTATACGACGACGCTGTGGCCCGCCTGGAAGAAGCCAGCCGCCCGGTGATGGCTTACACCGGCGACGTGGTAGACCTTGCGAAGCAGTCGGAAAAATACGCTGTGCTTGACTACGATCTGGGCGACACTGTCATTCTAGCGTCGGAAAGCATGGGCGTATGGATCAAGCAGCGGATCGTCCAGCTGGACGAATACGCCGGGCACCCAGAAAAGAACAAGGCGGAGTTTTCCAACGTGCCCCAGACGTTTGCACAGCTGCAAAAGTCCGGGGACGACCTAGCAAAAAAGGAAGCAATCCGGGTGGCGTCAAAGACGATCCGGGAGCAGCTGACAAATACCTACTACACGAAGGAAGAAGTGGAAACGGCGATCCGCGCAATGTCTGACGCGATCGAACTGGAAGTATCGAAATCCTATGTGACCAAGGGCGAAGGCGAGGAATACGCCGCAGCCGCAAAGAAAGCGGCGGAGGAAGCCGGGAAGGCTGCGGAGGCTGCCGCGAACGAACACACCGACTCGGTACTGCTTGCATACTCCACCACCGAAGAAATGGACGCCGCGATTAAGGTGGCAACCGACGCGATCGACCTGGCTATATCGCAGAAGTACGCAACGACGGAGTTGGTAGAGAAAAAGGTGGGCGAGGTACAGGGGAAAGCGGATCAGGCAGCAGCCGACGCAGCGGCCGCCCAGGGCGCCGCCGATCAGGCGAAAGCGGACGCTGACGCAGCGGCCAAGAAAGCCGCAGACGCCCAAACGGCCGCAGACAAAGCGGCAGAGGACGCCGCAGCAGCGGAGGAAAACGCAGCCGCCGACGCCGCGACCAAAGCCGAAGCGGCCAAGCAGGCGGCGATCGAAGCAGCGGCCGCCCAGAGTGCCGCAGACGCCGCGGCAGCGGAAGCAGCAGCCAAGGAGGCAGCGGCAAAAGACGCCGCCCAGAAAGCCGAGGACGCCGCGGCAACGGCTAAGAAGTATACGGACGATTGTCTGGTAGACTATTCCACTACGAAAGAAATGGACGCTGCGATCAAGGTGGCAAAGGACGCGATCGACCTGTCCGTATCTGAAAAGTACGCGACGATCGAAAAGGTTGACGAAAGCGTGAAGATGATCCAGAAGGCCGCCGACGACGCAGCGCAGAAGGCGAAGGACGCCCAGGAAGCCTCCGACGCCGCGAATACCGCAGCAGCCGACGCCGCCCAGAAAGCCAAGGACGCCAAGGCAGCCGCCGACAAAGCCGCAAAGGACGCGGCAACAGCGGAGGAAAACGCCGCAGAGGACGCCGCAGCCAAAGCCGAAGCGGCAAAACAGGCGGCCATTGAAGCAGCGGCCGCCCAGAGCGCCGCAGACGCGGCAGCGGCGGAGGCAGCAGCCAAGGAGGCAGCAGCAAAAGACGCCGCCCAGAAGGCCGAGGACGCCGCCGCAGACGCCAAGAATTACACGGACGGCCGCCTGGTAGAATACTCCACCACGACGGAAATGAAGGCGACGATCCTGGCCATGCGGGATGAAATAGAGCTGTCCGTTTCAAAGACAGTGACAGAGGGCCTGGCGACCAAAGAGGAAATGGACGCCGCGCTGAAACTGCTGTCCGATGAAATGACGCTGAAATTCACGCAAACGAACCAGACGATCGAGGGCGTGGACAGCGACCTGCAAGAGAAATTCAGAACCATAACCAAGTATTTCACGTTTGACATTAACGGCCTGACGATCGGAGAGGTTGACAACCCGAACAAGGTTATTATCGACAATGACATGATCAGCATAATGGTCAACGGTGTGCCGGTGCAGCAGTTTGACGCAATGGGCCGCGCCCTGACGCCGGAGCTGATGATCACAAAGTCGCTGACCCTGCTGGGCTATCAAATCGAAAAAGACGAAAACGGAAATGTAAACTGTGGCTACATTGAGGAGGGCTAAATGGCAAGCAGCGGAAGCACGTCGGTATATGTCACAGGAAACCATACGCTGTGGTTTAAGTGGCGGCAAACGTCGCAGTCAATAGCGAACAATTCGACCACTATTCACTGGGAAATGTGGCTGGCCGCCGACGCATACGGCAAATTTACATATAGCGGTTCGCACCCGTGGTCGGTAACGGTAAACGGACAAAGCTATTCGGGCACGGCAAACTGGAGCGTCGGTGCAAACAGCACGACCACCCTGGCGTCCGGCTCTACGACGATCTACCACAACAGCGACGGAAGTAAAACATTCAGTTTTTCGTTCAGCCAGACATTCGGATTTACCTGGGGCGGAACGTACCGTGGCACGTACAGCGGCGACGGCTCTGGAACGCTGAACAAGATCGCCCGGAACGCCACACTGTCAGCCGGAAACGGCACCCTGGGGGTGCAGCAAACGCTGACCGTGAGCGGCGCAAGCGGCCTGACTTATAAGGTCGCCTACACCTGCGGAAATGCCTCTGGCGACGTCACAACCGGCACAACGTCCACGACGATATACTGGACGCCGCCGATGGATCTGGCCTACCAGAACACGGCAGGAACCACGCTGACCTGCAAACTGAAATTAACCACCATGTCGGGGAGTACAACGGTAGGGACCAGCGAGGCACAGGTAACGTTGACGATCCCGGCCAGCATAACCCCAACTGTGTCGTTTAGTTATTCAGATGAAACAGGCGTGGCGCAGAAATACGGATATTTGAAGGGGCTTTCACAGCTGCGCATTAAGATAACCGCCGCGGGTGCCTATGGTTCGACGATCCGAACGAACACGGCGACCGTGGACGGAAAGACATATACCGGCGACGACATTCTGACCCAGGTGATCGCGTCATCCGGCAAACTGACAATAACGGTTAAGACGGTAGATTCCAGAGGCCGCGCGGCGTCGTATTCTGTGCAAATCAGCGTGGCGGAATATGCCGCCCCCAAAATTAGCAGCGTGTCGGTTTTCCGTTCGGATGCGACGGGGACAGCAAGCGGCGCAGGAGAGTATATGACCGTAGTTTTTTCTGCGGAAATATACCCTTTGAACCAAACCAATACGGCGGCGTTCATGGTGCAAAGAAAAAAGACGACAGATTTTAACTACGTCGAGACAGTGCTTTCGAGCGTGGCGGGGAAATATTCAGTTAAAGGTGCTAAGTTCGTTTTCGCTGCGGACAAAACGGCAAGCTACGACGTGATCGTGGCAGCCCAGGACGCTTTTACAACGGTCAGGAAGGCTGCTGTGGGCGCTGCCGTTGGAAAGCTGTTTTCCATTCTGGCGAAAGGAATGGGCGTCGCCCTGGGCAAGGTCGCAGAACTGCAAAACACCTTTGACGTGGCATTCAGAACCCGCCTAGCTGGTGGACTGGAATACCCTGCGCTATCGTCAGGAACAGACCTTGACGATATAAAAACACCGAACTGGTATGCGTCGAAGGACGCAGCAACGGCAGAATACGGAAACTGTCCTATCACGAAAGGGTATTTTCTGCTAGAGGTTAAAAGCTGCGGGCCGAGAGGAGAACTGATTCAAAGGGTAACAGGAGACGATGGGACAGCGGAACACCCTAAAACAAAGATGCGGTTTTTCAACTCGATGAACTGGGGCAAATGGCTGAACGTCAATGATGCGGAGACGGTTCTTTTTGACAATGCGGCAGGAACTAACGACTCACTGTATCTGTCAAAGCAATTTTCAGAAATGAAATATATGGACATATATTTCACAGACAACAATGGAAAAGCGGGCGGGTTTACACGGGTATATGAGCCGGAAGGGAAAAGTATATGCCTGTCATTGGTTGAATCTGCGGGCGGTGTTTATCTGCGCCATGCACTGTTTACAGCAACTGGTTCACAGTTAAAGCTGGAATCAGGTAGCGGCTATATATACATTGGTTCAAATGGAGTATCTACACATTCAGGCAGGTTCATAAAAATTACGAGGATAGCCTGTTACGAATAAGTGTCAGAATCTGACACAGAACCAGGAGGGAAACATGGAACTGGGCGAAATGATGGAAGTGATCAGCAGGAAAATCGAGGTGGTGGCCGCGGCGGAGTTTGAGAAAAGCGGCCTGCCGCCCGGCCTTCGGCCTATCGTTATGCAGACAGTGACGGGCCGCTTTTATGCCAAAGCCTACGGGCAGAAAACCGAAGAAAGGAAGGAGTGATCCATGTGGCGGAGCTGAACAAAGTTATCAAGCGCATTATGGTTGACACGGCAGACCCGCACCGAAATACAACCGTGCGGGCGAAGCAGGGCGACAAGGCCACGCGCTGCGTGTCGGTGCTGATCCTGGATAACGGTAAGGAATACGAAATTCCGGCCGACGCTGTCCTGCGGGTGAATTTCCAAAAGCCGGACGGCCACTACTGCTATAACACGGCAACCAGGGACGCGGACACAAACCGGGTGCTGGTAAGCCTGACAAATCAGATGTTGGCGGTAGCTGGCCGGGCAGAATGTGAAGTTGAGATCACGACGCCGGATACGTCGCAGACTTTGACCTCTGCGGTTTTTGTGGTCGAGATTGAGCGCGGCCTGCACAATGAGGAGGCGATCAAGTCCGCCGATGAAATGACGGCGCTGGAAGAAACAATCGCCAAGGCGGAGCAGGCAGCGGCGGACGCAAAGACCGCCTCCGACAAAGCGGTGGAGGCAGCCGGAAAGGTGGAGGAAGTACACCAGGCAGCCAAGGACGCCCAGGCAGCCGCAGAAGCCGCCAAGGCCGCCGCCCAGACCGCCCAGGAACAGGCGGAACAATCCGAAGAAAAAGCGGTCGCAGCAGAGCAGGCAGCCGCAACGGCCAAAGAGCAGGCGGAAGCAGCAAAGACAGCGGCCGAAGCGTCGGAGAACAAAGCCACGACAGCGGGAGCGTCTGCGGAGAAATCCGCACAGGAGGCCAAAGCCGCCAACGAGAAAGCGACCGCTGCTGCGGCGAATGCGCAGGCCGCCCAGAAGGACGCAGAGGCAGCCAGGACGGCGGCACATACGGCCCAGGCAAACGCCCAGGCGGCGGAGAACGCAGCTAAAGCGGCGGAACAGGCGGCGCAAAAAGCCCAGGCCACGGCGGAAGCCGCAGAGCAGGAAGCGACAAAGGCCGCCAAGGTGGCGGAAACGGCAAAAGCCGCAGCGGAGGCAGCCCAGGCAGCGGCGGAGGCCGCCGCAGGCAAGGCGGCAAAAGCCGCAGCTGTCCACCTGGGCTGGGACACCGATGGTTATTTTTCGATAATTGAGGAGGACACATGAGCAAGGTAACACACGCCCCGGACAAAGAGGGGCAAACCAGGATCGCGGAAGCACTGGAAAAGCAGAACGCCCTGCTGGCGGCGATTGCAGCAGGCAACGCCAGTAACGACTTCATCGACACGACCTATGCGCAGCTGTTGGACGACACCAACACCACCCAGATTTTCCAGAAGTGGTGGCCCCTGTCCGATAACGGCGTAATGACCAAGGAGGAGCGCCTGGCCCGCTGGTTTAGAATGCTGCAAAACGACAAGACCTACGGCGTGGAGTTCCGAAGCCCTGACGCCAGCGGCGACAGTTTCGGCACCTTCACACAGGATCGCGTCGGCGTTTCTTGCGAACTGTCCACCGACGCCGCCGCGGGTGCCGATGATCTGGACGAACACCGGGCTTTTTGGTGGCTGCGCGTGAACGCCGTGGAGATTGACGACCAGGGAACCCTGGACGTGAAGTTTACGGAGTTCGAGGCGGGCTTCGACGCGACCGGCGAGGTCGCGCCGGTACAGACCCTACAGGTTGCCCCGTGGATCAGAAAGACCAGAACGGACACGGTGCTGACCCGGCAGCTGCGCACCATGGCTGCCCCCGGCTACCACAAGTGGTGCGAGGGTATCGCCCCGGACGGAACGCACCGGCCCTACGTAAGCCACTACACATATCCCGGAGGCTATGACGCGGGCGGCGGGGTGACAAGCGGCGCGGGCAAGCGCCCGATCATCCGCACCAGCTACAACACCGGCCTGACGGCAATCAAGAAGAACCGGCCATACCAGACCGGCTGGCAGAGCCATGACCAGAACTGGCTGCTGCTTATGTGGCAGCTGCGCCACGGATCGCTGGAACCGTCCGGCCAGATGGAGGGGTGCCTGACCTACAATTTCCAATACTTTGCAGCTGTTGCGGAAACAGGCGTCAAGCGGGTGCTGCTGACCGCTGCCCAGGCCGCGAACCTGCACGTCGGTTCTAGCGTGTCGGTGGGAGAAACGGGCGGAAACACCAGCACGGACAGAAACACCGACGTGAACTACAACCTGGCCGACTGCGTCCGGGTGATCAGCAAGGAAACCGTGGAAGTGGGCGGAGCTAGTTACGTTGCCGTAAACCTGGACATTCCCGCGGCGATCAACACGTCCACGACCACCCGTATCAGCACAATGCCGTGGTACAGCGGTACAACGGACGCCGTGCGTGGCCGGAACGACGGAAGCCCCAGGAACAACACCAACGGTCAGAACGCCTGCAGGTGTGCGGGTATCGAGTTCGGAAACGGCGCTTACAGAATCGTTTTCGGTGACTTCTATAAGTACACGGAGAACACGGACGGTATCAGCGAGTTACAGGTTTACGCCTGCACGAAGCAGGGAAAAGAAGCGTCCAGCATTACGTCGGACTATGTAGACACCGGACTGCGGTACGCGAAGGCGTCCGCGGCGTGGGACTATGTGAAAGAAATGGACGACACATACGACAGCGTATTTTTCCCGAAGAAGGCGGGCGGCACCGGCACCGGGTCTACCACCTATCTGCGGTCTGGCTTTTATCATCCGGCCTACAAGTCGGGTTCCTACGTCCCCTGGTCGTTTGGCAGCCTGTACAACGGCGGCAATGGCGGCGTTGTGTTCTTGGGTGGCAACCTTGGGCCTGGGACTGCGGTCTGGTACGGCGCGCTGGGGCTTTCTAGGCGGTGTTCGCGGGGTGAATTGACGGCGTAGCCGTCAAGAGGGGCAGCCAGCCCCTACGGGGTTTGACGGCGTGCGTGTCTGTTGTTCCTACGTCCCCTGGTCGTTTGGCAACCTGAACAACGGCGGCAATGGCGGCGTTGTGTACTTGAATGGCAACAATGGGCCTGGGAATGCGAACTGGAACGGCGCGCTGGGGCTTACTGGGTGAATCTATAATTGCGTCGTCAAATCCCTGCCGAAAGGCTAAAATCGTATAATCACCGAATTGCAAACCGGGAAGCGCCCACGGAAAAGTAAAGCGTGGGTGCCGGTTTGCAGGCTGCGCGGTATAGCTGCGCAGCGGGGCTGGTAGTAATATCCCGGCGTCCTGCTTTAAGGTCTGCCGGTCAACCGAAGGCCCCTATCTACCCAGAAAGAAAATAATGCGAGGTGTGCCCGTGTGGTCGATTGCTGTAAAAATCTGAAATTAACCATTGAACTGTGTGAAAATGCGGTAATGAACGCATTTGAAAAGAAATGGCGCCGGGACACAACGCTAAGGCTGATAAACAAATATGGAGGAGTAACACGTGAAGAAATTGAAACCGAGATAAAAGAGGGAAAGCTGTGGGCGCGGCTGGAAGCTGTCCACGGGATCGCCTGCGAAGTCATGCAGCGGGTGGAGGATTTAGTGGACGGCTACGCCGACGACCTAGACCTGGAACCAGTCAAGAAAACAAAACGAGTTGACGGCCTGTCCATGAAGGAGCGGGAGCTGACGCGCGAAAGCGCAATGCAACAGATTTTTGATCACCTGGCCGTCCTGGGCCTTATGCCGTTGTTTCGGGCGAAAATCCTACCGTGGCAATTCGCAAGCATTCCGGGCCGCGGTCAGACGGGCGGCGCCCGGCAGCTCCACAGGTGGCTAAACAAGAAACGACCGAAAACCAAACACGCCGAAAAGGTGGACGTCCACCACGCTTTCCAGTCTATCCACGGCGACGTGATCATGGCGCTTATGCGCGAGGATATACCCCGCGCGTTCTGGCAGCTGGCCCTGGTGGGTGCCCTGCTGGCGACTGACCCGGACGGGGCACTGCTGATCGGTAGCTACCTGTCCGCCTGGCTTTTTAATTATGTCATGTCAAAATTCCTGCGGCACCTGCTGGATTTAAGAAAGTCAAGGCGCGGCGAGGAGCGAAAGCTGGTTGACCGCCTGCTGGCGTACATGGACGACGTGGCCGTTTTTGCGGATCGCCTGGCCGACTTGCTTATGGCCTTAAAGCGGGGCGGGAAATGGCTTGAAAAGAACCTGGGGCTGGAATTGAAGCCGGAAAGAAAGACAGTCACATTTCTAACGGTGGAGGAGGAACGCTCCAGGAGAAAGGCGACCCGGCCAGCTGCCCGCGGCTGCCCTGGGCTGGATATGATGGGCTATGTAGTACACCGCACATACATAACGATACGCCCACGGGTATTTCTAAAAGCCCGCCGTCAATTCCTGCGGGCCGGGCGGGAGCTGGAAGCAGCCGGGAGAATACCCCGCTTTCGCTGCTATAAGCTGGTGAGCCATTACGGCCCATTTAAGCATTCCAACAGCAGACGCGCCCAGGAGAACCTGGACGTGCAAAACCTGGTAAAGATCGCAAAGGCGACGATTGCCAGGACAGAACGATACAGGACGATGAAACAGAAAGGAGTGATCCTACCATGATCTACAAAGACGTGGAGTACACAGAGCGGCCGGAAAGTGTCGTGATCGAACAGCTGCCGGAGGGCGGTGTGAACGTATGGATGAACCGAAACGTCGGGGAGCTGATCCGGGAGGAAGCAGAGGGAAAGCAGACGACCTACACGGCCGAAACCGCGTTTTTCTCCGCTGCCGATTCGTTGACCGCCGACGACGTGGCCGCCGACTTCGACGGCTGGTGGGAGTACGCGGAAGGCTGGACACGCGACCAGCAGAAGCCGACCCTGGAACAGCGCATGGACGACGTAGAGGCCGCCCTGCTGGCCGTCATGGGAATGTAAGGAGGGGGAAAAACACAATGTTCAATTTCCTGCGGAACTGCTACAAGCAGAAGAAGATCACCGCGGAGCAGGTGTGGGAGGCGGCGGACGAAAAGAAAATCACGGCCGCCCAGGCCCGCCTGATCTGCGGGCCGCGTAGAACCGCAAAGGAGGAACAGTAAAGTATGACCGTAGCACAAAAGCAGCACCTATTGGCCTACCTGGGGTATCACCTGGACGCCTGCGACGGCGTATGGGGGCCGAAAACCCAGGCAGCGACGGAAGCGTTTCAACGTGACTATTCGCTGACGCCGGACGGCATCTTCGGTGACGCTACCGCGAAGAAAATTATGGACGTGATCGCGTCCGGTGAGGTGCCGATCATCAAACAGGAAGAAAAGAAGGCGGAGGATCAAGCCGCCGCAGAGGGTGGAGGGGCGGAGAGATACCTGCAAGCTGATGGATTTTATCATATCCCGCGGGGGGTTGACGTCCAGCTGACGCGCAACTTCTGGGCGCACGAAATCCATTGTCAGGGAACCGGCTGCTGCACGGAATCCGTGATCAGCAAGCGCATTCTTGACCTTGCGCAGGAAATCCGGGACGACCTGGGGGAGCCGCTGTCCATTGGTGACGCAGGCGGTTCTGGGTATCGTTGCCCGATCCATAACGCAGAAGTCAGGGGTGCGTCCCCTAAGTCGCTGCACACGCTGTCCGAAGCGGTAGACCTGCACTATAAAGACCCGGCAAAGCTAAAGGCCGCCGCGAAGCGGCACCTGACGGACGGCGAGATCGGGCTGTATAGCTGGGGCTGCCACGTCGGCCGGTGGGATCGTGGCTGTGTAAGCGAGTTCACCGGGTAAGGAGGCAGAAATGGAAGAAACCGAAGTCGCCGGGCGCCTGTCTGCTGTAGAGCAGCGCAGCAAGTCCAATTCCCACAGGCTGGATGCGTTGGAAAAGCAGACGGAAGCGCTTAATTCCTTGACTACTGCCGTCGCGGTTATGACAGAAAAGGTCGATAACTGCGGAGAATCCGTCGCGGGACTGCGGGCGGACGTGCAGGAGATCAAACAAAAACCCGCCAAACGGTGGGAGTTCGTAGTGGAAAGAGCAATCTACATTGTTGTGGCCGCCGTTGTCGGATACTTCCTGGCAAGGGCTGGCCTGGGATAATTCAAGGAGGATATTATGATTAACTGGACTGTAAGAGTAAAGAATAAGGCTTTCTGGCTGGCGCTGATCCCGGCACTGCTGCTGCTGATCCAGGCAGTCGCCGCCGTTTTTGGTTATTCGATCGACATGGGCGATATTGGCAACAAGTTGATCGCCGTCGTGAATGCTGTGTTCGGTGTATTGGCAATCCTGGGCATTGTCACTGACCCGACCACCGCGGGCCTGGGCGATTCTAGTCAGGCCATGACCTACACCACACCCAAAAAGTAAACGCCGGGGGTATAGACGATGAACAGCATGGAGGAAACTATGGCGGCAGTGGAGGCCGCCGCAGCTGCCGCGGCGGGGGTGCCTGCAAAACACCGCCAGGAATACACCGGCGAAGCCATGGAAAGCATGACTATGACAGAGCTGGTAAAGGTTGCCCAGGGTAAGGGCCTGGACACCAAGAAGGCAAAGAAAAAGGCTGACGTTATCGCTCTAATCCTGGAAGCGGACGCCGCCCGGAAGACAGCAGAACCCGAAGCTGCCGACGACCTGCCGCAGCAGCAGCCGCCCGCGGAGCATAGCGACGGGCCGGAAGCTATCGTCGGCCGCGTGTTGGTCGTCTATACTGGTATGGTCAATCTGCGGGACATGGACGGCAATGTGGACGATCTGGCGATGCAGGGCCAGACGTTCCCGGTCTGTGGTCGCCTGGTGAGGGACGGCGCGACGTGGTACAAGATCACCGACAGAGAAAAGAAGCTGCACCTGATCAGTGCGGAGGTCGTCCGCTACATGGAGTAACAGGCAGAAAAAGCCCCGGCCCGCTGTGCGGGTCGGGGTGTGCTTTACGCTGCGCGGTTCGTCCAGGTCGTACATACCAGGTGCAGCAGACCTCCGCAACCATAATTATCCCGGATTTCTTAAGGAAATCCGGGATTTTTCTAACTTTTGTGACTATTTTGCCTCAGCCTCAAATTCGCTTTGGGGATAGTTTGGGGATAGGCTGAAAACCAGGGGTAGAAAATCCGAACTTTTTGCCAGATTTCTCTTTCCCTATTTCCTGCCTGCAAAAACGCCGCCCCGGACTTCTGCCGCTGTTGCTCTGGCAATGGCAATCTGGTGAGCATAGATTGTCGCAGTTGTTGTGGCATTGGCGTGGCCCAGTTCGGCGGCAGTCGTCACAAGATCAACTCCATTTGCAATCATCATGGAAGCTGCCGTATGCCGGAACGCATGGGGATGAATATGAGGAAGATCATTCTTTTCGCTGAAACGGCTGAGCCATGCGGTAATGCTGTCCGGGTGCATACAGGTTCCGTCATCCTTGACAAAAACATACGGTGTGTTCGTCCAGCGATCCCCGTTCAGCTCCCGCAATCTCTCATATTCCTTTCGCCACTGCTTCAGCACCTCAACAGTTTGGGGTGCAATTTTCATGGCTCGAACATTGCCCGTTTTGGTTGTATCCTCATAAACTCCGCGGTTCGTTGAATACAGAAGATTACAGTCAATCACAATAACGCCCGTCTCCCAGGTGATCTTCTCCCATTTCAGCCCCATAATTTCTCCCCGGCGGCATCCGGTATCGATCAGAAGATATACAATCGTCTTCCATTTAATCGGGACCTTTTCCAGTGCATCCAGGATCTCATTCATCTCTTCTGGCTGAAAATAATCCGGTTGTTTTCTGTGTACCTTGGGCGGCGTGGCTTTGCTGGCCGGATTATACGGAATCAGCATTTCCTTATCCGCTTGAGCAAAAATTGCGGAAATCAATCTGTGATGCTCCAAAATGGTTTTGCTGGCCAGCGGTGTCGGGTCATCCTGTATGGAAAATAACTCTCGGCGGGAATATCCCAGCGCTTCGGAAATTGCGTCAGCCGAAGCCAGCCGCAATGGTTTCCCGGCAGTTGCCGCAGTGATCGTGCTGGCCGCAACCCCTGCCCTGCGGGATAATTCTGCCTTGGAAATACCGGCACGTTTCAGCTGCGTTGTTAAATTCCGTTTCGCAACGGCACGGCAGCTGTCCCCCCGAACTGCGTTTTCTGTCATATCCTTGTAGAAGTCATTCAGGTGTTGGGGGCGGATATTGCATAGTTTCAGATTTCCAATGGCTTCATTGATACGAGGAAGCATATCAATATAACGATCCAGCGTACTAGTTTTCACGCCAATTCGTTCTTTGAGTTCCAGCACATATTGGGCATATTCTGAAAAGGTCTGGGTATTGTCCAGCACATATCCGTTTTTGATCCGCTCCTCAAATTTGTAGGCGGCAGCTGTGGCTTCCCGCAGCATTTGCTGGTCGCTCATGTTTCGGTCGGGAGGTGTCCATAGCATCCGGCGTTTGATTTGCCGTCCCTCCTTATCCAGGCCGCCAGAGACAATCAAGCGATAACTTGTGACAATGCCGTGTTGGTTTCGGCGTGGCTCTACAGATGGCATAAAAGCATCTCCTTTCTTCGCTTAACATACACCAGTCTTCGGCCTTTTTCAAAGCTGCGATCCACCGAAATTATCACATCCATCCACACAATTTACCCAGTTCAGAAGCTTTTCCCAGCTGATCAGATAGGTGCGGCCCACAATGCGGCAAGGGATTTTTCCCGTTCGGATGATGCGGCGAAGGGTGTACTCGCTGATATTCATTCCCTCCATTTTGGCACGGGCAGCGGCCTCCTTGATATTCAAAATGTCTCTATGTTGAAAATCCGCCATAGCCAACCTCACCGTTCCATTGCCCGCTGCCGACGTTTGTAATCCGCCTCTACCAGCTTGAGGATCACTGCCTGGATTTCTTTTGGCGTATAGCTCTTTGGGAAAAATTTACGCAGCTGCCCATAGTCCAGGCTGATTTTCTCCACCTGGTTGGATTTAGGCTGACACATAATTTGCAATACCTGGTCTGCATCCAATTTCCTGGATTGGCTTAATTTTCGCATCTGCTGCGCCTGAGAAAGAGAAGGCGTTGCATCCTCGCTCTGAATTGCTTCCAAGAGTGCTGCCTGCTCCTCCTGGCTCAAATAGGAGAGCTCAACTGCCGGTGTTAATGCAATTCTACCGTTATCTACCAATTGCAAAAGCTCCGAACTCAATTCTGTTAACCGGATATAACGATGTACCTGCCGTTCGCTATCGGTTCCGGCCTCGCTGATTCTTGTTACACTCAGCTTCTCGCCAACTTGGCGAGAGATACCCTGGTGGCTTAGAGCCTCCATTTTCAGCTTATAAGCAAACGCCTTTTCACTGGGCAAAATATGCTCCCGGTGCAGATTGCTGTCCACCAGCATAATGGCTGCTTCCTCCCGGCTGATTTCACAGACAAGGGCAGGGACTTTGGAAAGCCCTGCCCTTTGTGCTGCATGTAATCTGCGGTGGCCGCTGATTACTTCGTATTCGTCCGTGCTTTCCAGTGGGCGAATAATCAGTGGGGAGAGAATGCCCTCTGTGCAGATGCTTTCTGTCAGCGTTTCCATTTCTTCGTTGTCGAGAACCTTGTAGGGGTGGTTCTCAAATGGATGTAGCTTGGATATTTCAATTGCGATTGGGCTACATAATTTCTGTTCTATAATAGTTGATTCCTCCTGTGTATTTGTATTCATATTGATTTTTGGATAATGCTTATCTGTGATCCCGCATCTGATTTTGGCTTACCCTCTGGGGATGCTCTGCTTCAAATGCCCGATCCAGTGTGTCCTGGATTTCCAGGGAACGCTGTTCGATTTCTTTACTGTCCCGGATTTCCTTGCGCAGGGCTGTGATTTTGGCAGTGACCTCCGCTTTCACTTTTCGGAGAAGAATTTTCTGTTCCGGGGAAGCACGGCGGATTTTGTTTTGGAGCTTGGTGCGTTGGGTGGTCAACGCTTCCAGCTGCGATTCCTTTGCCGCACGGTCTGCCAGTAATTCTTCCACAGTTTCAATCTTGCGACTGGCCAGATACCGGGTCTGTCGGTCAATATCGTCAAGATGCCGGAGGTCAGCCCGAAGTTGGGGACTTACCGGGTGGTAAGTCGTGCCTTTGGGCAAGATTCCCAGCTGATAGCAGTAATAGAGGTACAGCCGGTAGATTTTGGTAGTGCGTTTTCTGGGCTGATAGGCTTCTTTTAACCAATCCGGTATACCCGGTTTGCGGGACGGCTTGGAGCGGCTGGAAACCAGATTGTCCCGGTCATAAATCAGTCGCTCGATTCCCTGGTTTGTCCACTGGGGATTCAGGGTGTCCAGTCGGGTGAAGTGCGGGTACTGGGGCAGACGGATTTTCAGGTTTGGGCCTGTGCTGTCCACGATATACCCCCGCTCCCGAAGATGCTGCACCATGCCTCTGCCGGTGATGCTATTGTTAATGGCTTTCTGCACATCCGCCCGGTAGATGTTGTACCGGGTGGGCTTCCCTGCCT
>OLHA01000278.1_pt1 | contig 30405 bp, 31 predicted proteins | sample 1605961 | NCBI WGS metagenome assembly OLHA01 (sample SAMN03283288) | human gut metagenome | biome: human-associated habitat; material: feces | host: Homo sapiens | place: Peru | collected 2012
GATGCTATGAACCCGGCAATCACATCTGCAACACAGTGGTTCGAAAGAACACTGGACGATTCCGCTAACAAGCGTCTCAGCGTACCGGAAGGATTCCTGGCAATCGACGGTATCCTGGATCTGTGCCTGAATGTGGTAGACGGTCTGGTGGTATATCCGAAGGTTATCGAGAAGAGACTGATGTCAGAACTTCCATTTATGGCTACAGAAAATATTATGATGGCTTCTGTAAAAAAAGGTGGAGATAGACAAGAACTGCACGAAAGAGTTAGAATACATTCAATGGCTGCAGCTCAAAGAGTCAAAGGCGAAGGTTTAGAGAATGATTTAATTGAAAGAATTGTAAATGATTCAACATTCAATCTATCAAGAGAAGAAATAGAGGTAATAATAAATCCTACAGATTTTGTTGGAAGATCATCAAGTCAAGTTGTGGAATTCATTGATGAATATATAAACCCATATCTTGAAAAATATAAAGAATATAAAAAAGTTGTTAGTGATATTAATGATGCAAAAGAAATGCTAGATGATAAAGAAATGGCTGCATTTGCAAAAGAAGAAATATCAAGACTTGAAACAGAAAAGGAAAATTTAGAAAAAGAACTTGAAGTACTATTACTTCCAAAAGATCCTAACGATGACAAAAATACTATAGTTGAAATAAGAGGTGCCGCAGGTGGAGATGAAGCAAATCTTTTTGCAGGAGACTTATTTGAAATGTATAGTAGATATGCAGAAAATATGGGATGGAAAATAGAAATAATAAATGCAGTAGAAGGAACAAGTGGTGGATATTCACAAATAGAATTCATGGTTAAGGGAGATAATGTATACTCAAAACTTAAATATGAATCAGGAACGCATAGAGTTCAAAGAGTTCCAAGTACAGAATCACAAGGAAGAGTTCATACATCAACTGCGACAGTTGCAGTACTTCCAGAAGTTGAAGATATTGATATAGAAATAAAAGATAGTGATATAAGAGTAGATGTATATAGAAGTAGTGGTGCAGGAGGACAAGGAGTAAATACAACAGATAGTGCAGTTAGAATAACATATTTACCAACAAATACAGTTGTAACTTGTCAAAATGAAAGAAGTCAGCTTAAAAATAAAGAACAGGCTATGAAAGTATTAAAAAGTAAAATATATGAAGATTTACAAAAGAAACAAAATGCTGAAATAGAAGACGAAAGAAGAAGTAAAATTGGTACAGGTGATAGAGCAGAAAAAATAAGAACATATAACTATCCACAAAATAGAGTAACTGACCATAGAATTAATTTAACAATAATGCAGTTAGATAGAATTATGCAAGGTAAATTAGATGAAATAATAGAAGCTCTAATTAATGAAGACCAAAGAAGGAAACTTGCAGGAGAATAATGACAGATATAGAATATTTAAAAAAATATTATAATGGTGATATTAATAATGCATTAAAAAGATTAGAAATGGGTGAACCTGTTCAATATATAGTTGGTAATGTAGACTTTTTTGGATATAAAATAAATGTTGATAAAAGAGTTTTAATACCAAGATTTGAAACTGAGGAACTTGTTGAAAATACTATAAAATATATAAAAAAATATTTTAGTTTACCAGTAGATATATTAGAAGTAGGGACTGGATCTGGATGCATTAGTATTGTCCTAAAAAAAGAATTAGAAAATATAAATATAACTGCTAGTGATATATCAAGTGATGCATTAGAAGTTGCTTTATCTAATGCAAAAGAAAATAATGCAGATATTAATTTTGTAAATACAGATATTTATAAAGGAATAAATAAAAAATTTGATTGTATAATAAGTAATCCACCTTATATTTCTAAGAATGAAAAAATAATGGATATAGTATATAATAATGAACCACATTTGGCATTATTTGCGGATAATAATGGATTATATTTTTATGAAGAAATAATAAAAAACTCTAAAAATATATTGAAAGATAAATATTTAATATGCTTTGAAATAGGTGAAAGTGAAGCAGAAAGCGTTACATCATATGCATATAAATATTTAGATAATCCAAATGTTATAGTAAAAAAAGACTTAGAAAAAAGAGATAGAATGATTTTTATACATAATTTTGAATAAAATTAAAATAATCGTCCATACATAGAGTGAAAGGATGATTTTTTTATGAAAAAGTATATAATTTTAATTCTAGCAATAATATCTATGATATATGTTTTTACAAGTGTTAAAGCAGAGGACACGATAATTCCAGATGAAGCAATAAGATTTAGAGTAATCGCAAATAGTAATACAATTTATGATCAAAATATAAAAGTTCAACTTAAAAATGTTGTGCAAAATAAAATATTTGAACTAACAAAAGGAACAGAAACAATTGAAGAAACAAGAAAAATATTAAAAGATAATATTGATTTATTAGATAATTTAACAAAAGAAACATTAAAGAATTTAGGATATGATAAAGATTATAAGATAAATTATGGTTATAATTATTTTCCAAAAAAGAAATATAAAAGTGTAACATATAAAGAAGGAATGTATGAATCATTAGTTATAACATTAGGTACTGGTGAAGGAGATAACTGGTGGTGTGTATTATTTCCACCATTATGCTTAGTAGAAGCAGATGAAAGCACAACAAGTGATGCAGAATATACATTTTTTATAAAAGAAATTATTGATAAATATACTAAATAAAATCAGGGTAATACTTGATTTTTTTCATTAGCTTAATTTATTTGACAAAATGGCCCTTTTGTGTTAGTATATAGCACGTTATTTCGAAAGAGAGGGGATTTTAATGAAAAAAGTTAAGATAGCTCACAGAGATATGTCAATATCTAAAATAAGTGAAAAAATATTAAAAATTAGTGAAGAGTACGAAAAAGCCAAAGAAGAAAATAATAAGGAATTAATGGAAGAATTAAAAAAAGAATATGAATATCAAAAAGCAGTTTTAAATGCTTCAGAAAACTTTTTTGCAAACTATGATGCAAAAGAAATGAAAGATAAAGCAAATTATAGTTCTGATGAAGAAGAAGTAAAAAGAGCCAAATGGATATTAAAAAATAAAAAAGAATATCAAGATAAAGAAGATTTATTTGATGCAATAATAGCTTCAAAATCATTAGAAGAAGCTAAAGAAGTAGTAGAAGAACAAAAAGAAGAAGAAAAACAAAGTTCTTTAGTATTTAGAAAGTTTAATAAACGTCTTGCTATAGGTATAACAGCTGCAGTTTTAGCAATCGGAGGATTAGGAAGATTAGTTGGATTAAATTTAAAAAAACAAAATAAGGATAAGCAAAATCCTGTTAGACAGGAACAAACTGCAGATACGGATAATATTACTGATAATCTTGATAGTACTACAGAACAAAATACAAAAGAAAAAAATAAGTCAAATATAAAAAAGAAATCATTTAGCAATGATGAAATAAAAACAGATGAATCATATAAGAATCTTAAATATAAGGGTAATGGTGAAACTATAGACGATTATGCAGAAAAAAATGGTGTACCAACTAGTGGAAAACCAGAAGATACAGTGACAACAAAAGAAATACCAAATGTATCTTTACCATCAAAACCAGATGATACAGTAAAAACGGTTGTAATACCTGAAAAAGTTGAACCAACAACAGAAGATACAAACAAAGAACCAGAAGATAAAATAGATGATTCAAAAAAAGACGACGATAAGAATGATAAAGAAAAAGTAACTGTTGTAGAAAAAGAAGAAAAGCCATCTGATAAAGATCCATCTAAGATTGAAGAATCAAAAGATAATACTAAAAAAGATGATACTAAGAAAGATGATAGTAAAAAGGATGAATCAACAACTGAAGATAATAAACCAAAAGATACAGAAGAGAAACCAGAATTTAAAGAACCAACCGAAATAGAAGAAGACGAAAAAGATGTTACTTATGTTGATGGTGATAAAAATAATTCTAACGAACCAACAAAAAAACCAACAACTGAAGCACCAAAAACAGATGAATCAACAACAGAGGATAATACACCAAAGGATACAGAAGAGAAACCAGATTTTAAAGATCCAGAAATCATAGAAGAAGATGAAAATGATGTTTCATATATTAGTTCATTAAAAAGTAATTATATTGCATTAAAGGCAGCAATAATGACAGAACTTGCAAATATGAATCAAACAAAATCAGTAGAAAATGCTGGACCAGTGTTAACTTATACGTCTTCAAAAAATTGTTAAGGGGGTAACAAAATGATGAAAGATATGAAGAAAAAAATAGTAACAACATCCTTAGGTGCAATGGCACTTGTAAGTGGTTTAACAGGATGTAATTCAAATACAAAACAAGTAACAGATACAGAAAAAGCAAGTATAACAACAGAAGTACCAACAACAGAAGAAACAACATTATCAGCAGAAGAAGCACAATTAGAATCAAATAGAGAACAATATAGAGAAGTTGCATTAAATTCATATGAAACATATCAAGAATTTTATGATGATATAAGTGTAACACCAGAAGATATTGAAAAATTAGTTAAAATATTAGATGAGGATTTTGAAGGTATTACAGCAGATGATATTAAATCATCATATTCATTAATAAATCAAATGATATTCTCAACTAATATGCATTATCAAATAGATAAACATATATTTCAAAAAAATGAAGATACTATAAAGGTATATGATCAACCAAGAGTATCAGAACTTGTATCAAATGATAATGAAAGAATAAAAGAATTCTTAATTAGAACTGAAAACCTAAGAGATGAAGTTTACAGTGCTTATGCAACAGGTTCAAAAGAAGATAGAAAAAATGCTATGGAAAATGCTGCGAAACTTGTAGATGCTGAAGCAATAAGTTATCGTAAAGGTAATGCTGTAATTGACGATGATTATTTATCATCATCTAAAACAATGCTTGTAAGCTGTTACGAAAAAAACATAATTGGAATTTTAAATGCAGTATCAGCAAATCAACCAGAAATGGAATCATCAGAAGGATTTACTATATATTTAATTTCAAATGTATCAGTAAGTGTTGATAAAGATGGTAATAAAGTATATGATTATACTGGAACTGATGATGTAGCATTCGCAGACGGTAAAGAATTAAGAAAGTTACTTGCTCAAAGTGAACAAGGAAAATATATAGAAATAGAATGTAGTGAAGTTGCTTCATTAATTAAAAAAGTAAAAGAAAACAATATGAATCAAACAAGTGAAGCAAAAGATTCTAATAAAACAGAATTAAAATCAGAATTATTAAAGAAAAAGCAAATATTAAGTATGGTTGAAGCAGCAATGAATAATCAAAATGAAGAATCAAAATCATATAGTTATAAAGCATAATTAATATGTAAACTAAAAAGTAGACATTTGTCTACTTTTTTACATTTTATATTTTTTATTTATCTAAAGTATGCTAAAATATTAATACGACATATATTAGATATAGGAGGTAAATATGAAGGTTTTAAAAATACATGGAGGAAAAGAACTTGAAGGAAAAGTAAAAATAAGTGGCGCAAAAAATAGTGCGGTAGCATTACTTCCTGCAACAATATTATGTGATGATACAGTTACATTACATAATGTACCAGATATATCAGATGTAGATGCATTAGTAGATATATTAAATTATTTAGGTGCAAAAGTTGATAATTATGAAGAAGAATCATATAGAATAGATACAAAACAAATGCAAAATAGAGAAATTATAGAAGAAATGTCTAACAAATTAAGAGCATCGTATTATTTTATGGGAGCTCTTCTAGGTAAATATAAAAAGGCAGTAGTTTCATATCCAGGAGGATGTAGTATTGGATCTAGACCTATAGATTTACATTTAAAAGGTTTTGAAAGTTTAGGTGCAAAAATTGAATATGAAGAAAATAATATAATTATTAGTGCTGAAGAATTAAAAGGAAGTAATATATATTTAGATTTTGCAAGTGTAGGTGCAACTATAAATATAATGTTTGCAGCAGTAAAAGCAGAAGGAACAACAATAATAGATAATGCTGCAAGAGAACCAGAAATAGTAAATATAGCAATGTTTTTAAACAGTATGGGAGCAAAAATAACAGGTGCAGGAACAAGCACTATAAGAATAAAAGGTGTTAAAAATATGCATTCATCAGTACATGAAGTTATACCAGATAGAATAGAAGCAGGAACATATATAATGATAGGTGCGTGTGCATGTAAGAGCCTCGTAGTAGAAAATGTAATACCAGAACACTTAGAAGCGTTGACACAAAAATTATTAGAAATGGGCGTAGATTTAAAAATAGAGGATGAATCAATATATGTATCAAATAAAAATAAGCTAAAAGCTGTAAAAATAAAAACACAAGTATATCCAGGTTTTCCGACAGATATGCAGCAGATAATGTCTTCACTTATGACTACAGCAGAAGGTAGAAGTGTAATAGAAGAAACTATATATGAAAATAGATTTCAAAATTTATATGAAATAAAAAAGATGGGTGCAAATGTTGAGATAAATAGTAATAAAGGATATATATTTGGACCTACAAAATTAAGAGGGAAAACAGTAAATGCAACAGATTTAAGAGCGGGTGCATCACTTGTACTCGCAGCCCTTATCGCAGAAGGAACAACAACAATAAATAATGCAGATTATATATTAAGAGGATATGAACATATAACAGAAAAACTTACATCTTTAGGTGCTAAAATAGAACTAACTCAAATATAATTTACTAGTAGTAATACTAGGGAGTGGGTATATGAAGATGAAAATATTAATAATATTTCTGTTTTTTACAGGCATTATATTTATTTCTTATGTAAAGAGTAATAAAGAAGAAATAAATTATACAATAATAGGAGAAAAAGAACTATTTTCAAATAATATTATATCCAAAAATTTTTCTGATTTAATATATGATGAATTATCAAAAAAAAATAATTTTGGTTTTTATTCAAAAGAATTTACATATAAAAATATAAGAACAATTGATATGATAAATAATATTAATAATAATGTAAGTATAGATAATATATATATACAAAATATATTAAAAAGGACAAATGTTCTTATAATAAATACAGGAAACAATGAAATAAATTATAAATTATCGAAAGTAGATAGTAATGAAAATAACGATAATGAAATATATAGTTATTTAGATGAAGTGTATAAAGATATTAAAGTATTAATAGAAAAAGTAAAAAATTTAAATGAAGGAAAAATAATATTTCTTGGAATATATAATGATACAGAAAATAAAGATAATGATAAATATTATAAATATATAAATGAAAAATTAGAATTATTAATGCATTCAAATGATATAGATTACTTAAATTTATTTGATGTATTAAATAAAAATGAAGATTATTTAACAAAAGGAAACAATATTTATATAACAAATGAGGGTAATATTGCAATTTTTAATAAATTATATCGTAAAATTGATCAATTATACTTGCATAAACAACGCTAAATTGTTATAATATTAAAGATTTTAGTAATTCTATGACTAAAAAAATAGTTATGGCGGAAGGAGAAATAAAAATGGCAAAACAAGGAAATATTGAATATATGGATACTACAGTTACTTGTGCTTGTGGTGAAACATTCACAACAAAGTCAACAAAACCAGAAATTCGTGTAGATGTTTGTTCTAAATGTCATCCTTTTTATACTGGAAAACAAACAAGAGCATCTAAAGCAGGTAATGTAGAAAAATTTAATGCTAAATATGGATTTAAATCAGAAGAAAAATAAGCTAAATACTAGTTTATTTTTTTTTAATGTTTTATAATAATAATGGGTGAATAAAATGAAAATAGGAATAGCGTCAGATCATAGAGGATATGACTTAAAACAAAAAATAATAAAAGATATGAAAAATATAGAATTTGTAGATTTTGGAACAGATTCAGATAAGAGTGTGGATTATCCTGATTATGCATTTAAGTTATGCACAGGAATAATAAATAAAAAAGTAGATTTAGGAATCGCTATATGTGGATCAGGTATAGGAATAAGTATTGCATGTAATAAAGTAAAAGGAATAAGATGTGCAAGAGTTACAACTATTAAAGATGTAAAAGTAACAAAGAATGATAATAATGCAAACGTAATAGCGTTTTCTAGTGATGTAAATTATGATAAAGTAAAAAGAATGATAGAAGAGTTTATAAATACACCATTTAGTAATGAAGAAAGACATATAAAAAGAATTAATAAAATTAGTGAATATGAAAGATTAAATTAACATATACTTTAATGGGTGAAGACTATGAAAAAAATAGTAGTAATCATAATAAGTGTTATATTTATACCTTTTATAATTACTAGTTTTTTTTATGAGTATAAATCGCAACATATACAATCTGGGTTTAATTCAAATAAAGATGAAACAGTAGTTAGAGTTCTAACAAAAAATAATACTGTGGAAAAGATAAATTTGGAAGATTATTTAGTTGGAGTAGTATCAGGAGAAGTACCTGTTTCATTTGAAAAAGAAGCAATAAAAGCGCAAGCAGTAGCAGCAAGAACATATGCATTAAAACAAATAGAAAACCATAAAAATTATGAATATGATGTAAAAGATGATACATCATCACAGGTATATCAAACAGATGAAGAATTAAGAAATAAATGGGGTAATAATTATGATGAATATGTAAAAAAAATAAAGGAATGCGTAAATGAAACAGAAGGAGAATATGTTTCTTATAATAATGAAGTAATATATGCATTTTTCTTTTCCACAAGTAATGGAAAAACAGAAGATAATAAAAATGTATTTGGAAAAGATTTACCATACTTAAAAGTTGTAGATAGTAGTTTTGATGAATCAGAAACAAAGAACTTTACCACAGTAAAAATAGTATCATTAGATGATTTTTATAAACAATTAAATTTAGAAAAAAGTGATGAATTAAATATAACTGATATAGTAAAAACAGAATCGGGTAGAATATCAAGTATTATGGTAAATGGGAAGGCTTTTACAGGAAGAGATTTTCAAAAAAGATTATCACTTAGATCAAATGATTTTACTATTCAAAAAAATAATGAAAATATAACAATAACAACAAAAGGATTTGGTCATGGTGTTGGAATGAGTCAATATGGCGCAAATGCACTTGCAAAAAGACATAAAACATATGATGAAATACTTAAATATTATTACCAAGGTACAAATTTACAAAAATTATAAAAAATTTGTATAAAATAAGAAAAATCTACCAAACTTAAAATGAGGTGGATAAAATGAAAGAAAGAAAAAGAAAATTAAAACCATTTGTAATGCCAATGGTATATGCATTAGCGTTTACAGCATTAGTATTATCTTTATCAGTAGTAGATACTATTCAAAATAAAAAGGTGTCAAAAGCAGATGATAATTATACATATGTTAATAATAGTATAATATCAAGTAATGTACCGGTTGTAAAAGAAGAAACAACAGAAGTAACAATAAAGCCATTTAAAAGTGATAATGTAGAAATCGCAAAAAAATTCTATGATACAAATGCAAGTGACGAAGAAAAACAAAATGCACTTATATATTATAATGATACATATATGCAAAATTCAGGTGTATTATATAAATCAAAAGAAGCATTTGATGTAGTTACTATATTAGATGGAACAGTTGTAGATGTAAAAAAAGATGAAGTATTAGGTAATATAGTTGAGATAAAACATTCAAATAATTTAATCACAACTTATGAAGGATTATCCACAGTAAATGTAAAAAAAGATCAACTTTTAAAACAAGGTGATGTAATTGGTAAAAGTGGTAAACTAAATTTAGGTGAAGAAATAGAAAATGGATTACTATTTGAAGTAATAAGTGATGGAAAATATATTAATCCTTTAACATATTTAGAACAAAAAAATAATGGACAATAAAATAATCATAAAAAAATAATATTTATATATATTTTACTATAGGGGTGTTTAACTTGAATAGTAAAATATATAAAAGAATAAGATTAGAAACAGAATATATTTTAAAAGAAAATTTAACAGTAAGAGAAATAGCAAAAAAAATAAATGTAAGTAAAAGTACGGTACATAAAGATTTACATGAAAGACTTTATGATATTGATAAAAATTTATTTAAAAAAGTAGATAAAATTATGCAAGACCATTTAGAAATAAGACATATAAATGGCGGTAATGCTACTAAAATGAAATATGAAAAATTAAGAAAGGGATGATATCTTGCTAAGCAAAGATATAGGAATAGATTTAGGAACAGCAAATGTTTTAATATACGTAAAAGGACAAGGTATTGTCATAAATGAACCAAGTGTAGTTGCAATAGAAACAGAAAGTAAAAAAGTATTAAGTGTTGGTGAAGAAGCACATCAAATGTTAGGCAGAACTCCCGGAAAAGTTCGTTCAATTAGGCCGTTAAAAGATGGAGTAATCGCAGACTTTGAATTAACAGAGGCAATGCTTAATAATTTTATAAAAAAAATAAAAGTAAAAGGAGTTTTTACAAGACCTAGAATACTTATTTGTTGTCCATCTAATATTACGCAGGTTGAAAGAAATGCAATAAGAGAAGTAGCGGAAAGTGCAGGAGCAAAAAAGGTATATGTAGAAGAAGAACCTAAAGTTGCAGCGGTAGGTGCAGGCCTTGATATAAGTGCTCCATCTGCAAGTATGGTAATAGATATAGGTGGAGGAACAACAGATATAGCAATACTTTCATTAGGAGATATAGTAAATAGTAAATCAATTAGAGTTGCAGGAGATTTATTTGATACAGAAATAATTAAATACGTAAAAAATAAATATAAATTATTAATTGGTGAAAGAACAAGTGAAGATGTAAAGATAAAAATAGGTACAGTTTATCCTGATGCTAAAAAGGAAAAAATGCTTATTAGAGGTAGAGATATGATAACAGGTTTACCAAGTTCGATTACAATAAGCTCAAAAGAAGTAGAAGAAGCGTTACATGAATCTATACATAAAATAGTACTTGCTACAAAGTCAGTATTAGAAGAAACAATGCCAGAATTATCAGCAGATATTGTTACAAATGGGATAGTTGTAACAGGTGGTGGAGCATTATTAAATGGACTTAAAAAGTTACTAGAAGAAGAATTAAAAGTACCAATTAAAATAGCAGATTCTCCACTTACATGTGTAGTAGATGGAACTGCGGTTATGTTAGATAATATAAAATTACTTGAAAAATAAGTAAAATACTTATTTTTTTTCATTTATATATATGTTATAATTCTATTAGTGGGTGATAAAATGAGTAGTAATTTATTAGATAACCTAAGAATAATTGCAATCGTTTTTTTGTTTGTTGCGTGTTTAGTACCATTCATAAAAAAACTTGCTTTATATATAGGTGCTGTTGATATCCCTGGTGGAAGACATATCCACAGTAAAATAATGCCAAAACTTGGTGGACTTGCTATATTCACAGGATTCTTATTAGGATATATGCTTTTCTGTAATCAGACACCACAAATGATTTCAATATTAATAGGTGGATTCATAATATTAGTATTTGGATTATTTGATGATATAAAAAGACTTCCAGCATCTGTTCAATTTATTGGTCAAATCGCAAGTGCTGTAGTAGTAGTTTTTTATGGTAATATAGTAATGCAAGATGTATCTGCATATGGAATATATTTAAATTTTGGTGCATTTGCGCCATATCTAACTATTATCTTTATAGTAGCACTTATGAATTGCTTAAACTTTATAGATGGGTTAGATGGTCTTGCAGGTGGAATTGCAACAATATTTTTTGTAACTATTTCAATAATTATAAATTATACAGGAATATATAATGGACTTGATGCATCATTATCATTAATAATGGTAGGTGCAACATTAGGATTTTTAGTACATAATTTTCATCCAGCTAAAATATTCTTAGGAAATAGTGGATCAATGTTCTTAGGATATATGATTGCAGTAATATCATTACTTGGATTTAAAAATGTAACAATAACATCAGTAATAGTACCATTACTTATATTAGCAGTACCAATACTTGATACATTCTTCGCAATAGTAAGAAGAATAATAAAGGGTCAATCACCAACTCAAGGTGATAAGAAACATATACATCATCAATTGCTTCAAATGACATCTAGTCAAGTAAAAACAGTACTTATAATATATTTAGTAGATATATTATTCTCATGTGCATCAATAATATATGTAATAAAAAATGCAAAACTAGGTCAAATAATATATGCAATTCTAGTTGTTATCGTACTATGGTTTGTACTTACAACGGATATAGTATTTGATAGAAAGACGATAAAAGATGATATAATTCATAAAGTTAATAAAAAAAATAAAGAAGAAAAAGAAAAAATAGAAAAAAGTGGGGAAAAATAGTGATTTTTTCCTATTTTTTTATGTTTTTCAAAAAAATGGAAAAATATGGTATAATTGGAAAGTGTTGGAGGAAAAATGATAAATTTTGTAGTATGTGAAGATAATAAAATAATTTTACAAAGAAATATTGATATTATTAATAGGGTAATGTTTAAGAATAATATCAATTATAGGGTTTATTCTTTTAGTAATTATTCAGATGATTTAAAAAAGTTAATTAAGTCAGATATTGGTAAGAAAATATATATCTTAGATATAGAACTTGAAGATGTATCAGGTATAGATATTGCAATTAATATAAGAGAAAAAGACTTAAATAGTTTTATAATTATTTCAACATCTTATGTTGACTATTTACCATATACGTTAAAATCAAAATTGATGCTGTTTGATTTTGTATCAAAATTTGATGATTATGAAAAAAATCTTACCTCCGTATTAAATAGAGCACTAAATTCATATAATGGCGAAATCAAAGATGATGTAACTAAAAAAGAAGGAGTGATGTAATATGAATTTATTGAATGTTATTTTGAGTGTATGCGTTACAGGTATAATGTCATATTTTTCAATACTAAATATTTCTAAATTACAAATTAAAAAAAGTGATTTTTTGATTTATAATACGTTTTTTATACCTCTTGTTATTTTAAATTGCTTAACTTTTGAGGGGATGACAAGGTTAATCCTAACTATTATTTTTACAATAATGGCACTATACTTATCTGTTTTCAAAAAAGATATTTCAAATTCAGTATATTATACTTTAGCTTATGAATTATTGGCTTACATAAGTGAAATAATTATATCTGTTATTTTTGTATTAATATTTAAGATTAATTTAAATAGTTATGATAAATTCAGATTTTCCTTATTATTGTTTTCTATTTCAAATTGTTTGTTGGTATATGTTTTTTCAAAAATTAAAATTTTAAATAAAAATATACGAAGATTAAATTTGATAATTTCAAAAAATCATAAAGATTGGATTTATATAATAATCATTATGATTTTATTATCACTATTATTGGCATTTAATAAGTATAATTTAGGTTCTGGTATAAATTATTACATAAACGCAGGAATGGTAATATTTGTTGTATTTTCACTTATATATGTAATTTATAATAAATTTCAAAAACAAGCAATGGAAGATAAATATAATGAATCGATGGAATATGTACTAAGATATGAGAAAATTATAAATGAACAAGGTAAGAAAAATCATGAATATAATAATCAATTAATGGTTATAAAAGGTTACATAAATAAACCCGAAAGATTATCAGAATATTTGGATGAAGTTATTGGGGAACATAAAACTGGTCAAAATTATACAGTTAAGCAACTAGGTTTCTTACCAGATGGTGGTGTCAAGGGTTTACTATATCATAAACTAAGTAAAATGAAAGATAACAATATAAAATATTATTTGTATGTTGACCAAAATTTAAAAGATAAAGATTCAGATTGTTTTAATTTAAAAACATATCGTGATTTTACTAAGTTACTAGGTGTATTTTTAGATAATGCAATAGATGCAGCGTTGAAATCAGAAGAAAAAGAGATAGAGGTTGAACTAAAGGATAAAGATGATTATTTATTATTAACTATTTCAAATACATATGATAAAAATATTGATATAAATAAAGTTGGTAAGTCAGGATTTACAACAAAAGGTGTTGGTCATGGATTTGGTCTTTCAATAGTTAAAGATATTGCTAAAACAAATTCTGAGATAGAAACATTCAGTTCTAAAGAAAGTGATAAATTTATACAAACCGCAATGATTTATTTTAAAAAATAAAGTAAAAGTTCTCAAAATATGAGAACTTTTTTTAAATAATTAATCAATAAGAGATCTTGGCATTTCTGGTTCATCAAGAAATACCATAACACATCCGCTAGTAGCAACTGTACCAAGAATAGCACCTACTGCAGATAAAGCAATAGCTAAAACTTTTTTCATAAGATTTCCTCCTTAATCTATGGTTAATTATTTAACCTCGTAAGTTTTGTAATTATTATAACTAACTCCAAATATTTTATATGTTATAGGAAGCATTATAATAATTTGTATAACAATTGCAAATATGAAACAATTACTAAGTGTATTATCTTTAATCACAATAGCTATAGTCATATATATTATTGAAATTATTATTGATAATATTTTATAAATTTTTCTTTTCTTTTTATTTATAAGCGGTCTTTTTTCTGTATCCGCAGGAGCAAATATTCCAATCAATACAGTAAGTGGTATGAATAGTATTATTTTTACAATTAATGGTATAGTAAGTTTAATACATATTATTGGAAATAATATAAAGAATAGTGTTGATGATACAAGGCAATCAATACTTCTTTTCGCATGTACTCCAAAACCTGTAAGTCTAATACCATTAAATATGAGTATTAATAATAAAGTTTCTTTCCATATACCTAATATTATTGAAACAATTATAATAAAAATTAATTTTGTTATTGTAAGATATAACCCTTCCAATCCATATCTGATTTTATCAATATCTCTTTGTGATAAATCTTTGTTATATGTTGTTACAAGTTCCATACATTTATTTATAATTAATTTTTTCATAACTACTCCTTGTCAACATATTATCACCAATGATAATAATTTTATAAAATATTAAAAAAATGAAAAAATATTGAACTTTTAACTTGAAATAGTAAAAAAAAATTATAAAATTTGCGAAAAAAGTTGAAAAAAATCTAATTTTGTCGAGATTTAGTTTTTGTATGTATATTAATGATAAAATAAGACTGTTGACCGCAATTTTTGTCGAATTTTTGGGTACGCTTTTCCTTGAATGTCACGTATATATAGCGGTATCATAAATATAGACATAAGAAGGAGGAATATATGATGTCAAAAGGAATAATTAAATGGTTTAATAATGAGAAAGGATATGGATTTATAAATGGTTCAGCAGACGAAGATATATTTGTTCACTATACATCTATAAAACAAGATGGATACAAAACTTTGTCTGAAGGTCAAGTTGTTGAATTTAATTTAATAAAAACTGATAAAGGTTTACAGGCTACAGACGTAAAAACTGTAAACGAAAAAGAATTAACTGCTATATTATAGTGGTTTTTTTAAAATTTATGTTATAATTTTTAAAAGGAGATGATATGAATGAAATATATTATTAGAAGTGCAAAAATGGAAAATACAGATGCAATCAAAGAATATATTGAAAACAAATTAGCAAGACTTGATAAATATTTTCAAGACTCAGATGAAATTGAAGCCAATGTTTTAACAAAGGTAAATGGTAAAAAACAAACAATTGAGGTTACAATCCCTACGAAGCATTTTACACTTAGAAATGAAGAAACAAATGAGGATTTATATGCCGCAATTGATAAAATAGTTGATAAATTAGAAAGACAAATAAGAAAAAATAAAGAGAAAATAAATAAAAAAGTTAATAAAACTTTAATAAATGATTTTGAATATGATTTAGTTGATGAATTATCAGAAGATGAAAAAGTTGTAAAAAGAAAGAATGTTGAATTAAAACCAATAGATGAGGAAGAAGCAATAATTCAAATGGAAATGCTTGGTCATTCATTCTTTGTATATAAAGATGTTAATACAAATGAGGTTTGTGTATTATATAAAAGAAAAAATGGAAATTATGGAATAATTGAAACTAAATAATTGTAAGAATACCAGTTTATTGGTATTTTTATTTTGATTTTTTTTAAAAATGTGTTATTATATGGCTATATGAGAGGGATAAAAGTGAATATAGAGAGCACAAATAGTTTGGTTTTAGCTTATTTAGGAGATAGTGTATATGAACTTTTAATAAGAGAATACTTTATTAAACAAAATATTAGTAAAGTAAATACTCTTCAAAGTAAGGTAACAAAATATGTATCTGCTAAAGGACAAGCCAAAATAATTAATTATTTAATTGATAATAAATATTTAAAGGAAGATGAACTTATAGAAGTAAAAAGAGGAAGAAATGCAAAAGTGTATTCTCATCCAAAAAATACTGATATAGTGACTTATAAATGGGCAACTGCTTTTGAGTGCTTATTTGGATATTTGTATTTAAAGGAAGATAAAACAAGAATAGATGAATTAATGAAAATAATAATAGGAGAAGAGATATGTTAGTATTTGGTAAGAATGTAGCAACTGAAGTTATAAACAGTAAAACAAAAATTAAAAAAGTTTTTGTAACAAAGAATTTTGATAATAAATATATTTTAGATTATTTAAGAAACAATAATATTAAAATTATTAATATGGATAAAAGAGAAATGGACGAAAAATATGGTAAAGGTGCACAAGGTATAGTACTTGATATTGAAGACTATGAATACCATGAATTAAATGAAGTATTTGATAGTAACTTTGTTGTTATTTTAGACCATTTAGAAGATCCTCATAATTTTGGAGCGATTATAAGAACTTCTGAAGCTGCAGGTGTTGATTACATAATTATTCCAAAAAACAGAAGTGTTGAAGTTAATTCTACAGTTATGAAAGTTAGTGCAGGTGCTTTAAACAATATTAAAATAGTAGAAGTTAACAACTTAGTTTCTGCAATGGAAAAATTAAAAGATAATGGTTTTTGGATATATGCAACAGACATGGATGGAGAAGAATATACAAAAGTAGAATATGCTGAAAAAACTGCATTAGTAATTGGTGCTGAAGGAACAGGAGTAAGTAAAAGAGTTGGAGATAACAGTGATTTTATAATAAGTATTCCAATGTTTGGAAAAATAAATAGTTTAAATGCATCAGTGGCCGCAGGTATTGCAATATATGAGGTTGTAAGACAAAGAAAGCAGGGATAATATGTATAATGATGAAAATGATTATGAATTATTATATTTAATTTCTGAATCAAATGAAGAAGCGAAAGAAGTATTTTTTGAAAAATATAAACCAACAGTACAGAGTTATGTGCTTAAATATTTTCCTTTTATAAAGAATAAAGGTTATGAAATGAATGATTTATATCAAGAGGGTATGCTTGGACTAAATAGAGCAATACATGACTTTAAAGAACAAAAGAATGTCCAATTTAATACATTTGCAGCTATTTGTATTGAAAGACAAATACTATCTTTTATAAGAAATGTATCAAGAGATAAACATAGAGTATTAAATGAATCTATATCAATTGATTCAGCAATAGATAGTTCTGGTAGAACTTTTGTTGAACTTTTCTCTGATGGAGATATTGCAAATCCAGAAAATTCCTTTATTAATATAGAAGAAGCAGAATCAATTTTAAAAGAAATTAAAACTGTACTTACTGATAAAGAATATGAAGTTTATACTTTAAGAGCAAAAGGATTTACTTATCAAGAAATAGCAAGTCTTTTAAATACAACTACAAAATCAGTAGATGGTGCGCTTAGTAGAATAAAAACTAAGATAAATAATATAAAAAGGATTGACTAATCCTTTTTTTTGTGGTAATATCGGGGTAGATGCACGAAAGTGTTTTTTATTTTGATTTGAGGAAGGTATATATGAGTAAAATTAAGAAATTTATATCTGATATGAAAAAAGAATTGGATAAGATAAGATGGTGTAAAGGAAAGAATTTATTAAAGAATGTAATAGTTACTATATTATTTATTATATTTTTTGCAATATTCTTTGTATTAATTGAATATATTGTATCATTAATTAAAATGATAGATTTTAGTAGCTTAATTGAAAAAATAAATGATTTAATATAGAGGTGTGAAGATGGAAGAAAAGCAATGGTATGTAGTAAATACTTATTCTGGACATGAAACTAAGGTTAAAGAAAAACTAGAAATGAGAATTCAATCTATGGGAATGCAAAATTACATTTTTAGAGTAATTGTTCCAGAAACTACAGAAATAGAAATAAAAGATGGAAAACAAAAAGAAAAAACAAAAAAGATGTTCCCAGGTTATGTTTTAGTAGAAATGATTATGACTGATGAAGCTTGGTATGTTGTTCGTAATACACCAGGTGTTACAGGTTTCTTAGGATCATCTGGTAAAGGTGCTAAACCATTTCCTTTATTTCCACATGAAATAGAGAAAATACTAAATAGTATGGGAATGAGTACCAAAGAAGTAATTGTTGACTTAAAAGTTGGAGATAGAGTTAAAATTACAGATGGACCATTCAAATTAATGGTTGGTAAAGTATTTGAAATAGATAAAGAAAATAGTAAAGCAAAAGTTAATATAGATCTATTTGGTCAAGAAACTGCTGTTGAAGTAGACTTAACTCAAATAGAACATGATAATTAATCACTTGATTTTTATAAAGAAAAGTGATAATATAATAACCGGCTATGTATTTTTATATATATAGATTTAAGTTGGGAGGCAAATAGTCCGTTTGACCACTCACGAAAAAAAATAATAGGAGGTGTTTTTCGTGGCAAAAGAAATAGTAAAAAAGATCAAACTTCAAATTCCTGCTGGTAAAGCAACAGCAGCACCACCAGTTGGTACAGCGTTAGGACCTGCAGGTATCGCATTACCAGATTTTTGTAACAGATTTAATGACGCTACAAAAGATAAAATGGGAGATGTATTACCAGTTGAGGTATTCGTTTATGACGATAGATCATTTGATTTCAAAGTAAAAACTCCACCAGCAGCATTCTTAATTAAGAAAGCAGCAGGAGTAAAATCAGCATCAAGTAAAGGTGCTAACGAAATCGTTGGTTCTATTACTAAAGCTCAATTACGTGAAATAGCTGAAACTAAATTACCAGATTTAAATGCTTATACAGTTGAACAAGCAGAAAAAATAATTGCTGGTACAGCACGTAATATGGGAATCGAAATAACTGAGTAGGAATTTTATCATATAGGTTAAACCTATGTGGGAGGAATATCCGCTAAAACCACAAAGGAGGAAAGTAAAATGGCAAAGAAAAGTAAAAAATATATTGAAGCTTTAAACCAAATAGAAAAAGGTAAAGCATATACAAAAGAAGAAGCTGTAGAACTAGTTAAAAAAGTTAGCACAAGTAAATTTGATGGTTCAGTTGAAGTAGCTATGAAATTAAATCTAGATACTAGAAAATCTGATCAACAATTAAGAGGTGCAATCGTATTACCAAATGGAACAGGTAAAACAAAAAGAATTTTAGTTTTATCTAAAACAAACCAAGCACAAATCGCTAAAGAAGCAGGAGCTGACTTTGTTGGAGATGCTGATTTAGTTGAAAAAATCGAAAAAGAAAACTGGTTAGATTTTGATGTAATCATTGCTACACCAGAAATGATGCCAATGCTTGGTAAATTAGGTAAGGTTTTAGGACCTAGAGGTCTTATGCCAAACCCAAAAACTGGAACAGTTACTACAGATGTTAAAAAAGCTATTGATGATATTAAAAAAGGACGTGTTGAATACAGAACAGATTCATATGGTAACGTTCATGCTATTATTGGTAAAGTATCATTCGATGCTGATAAGTTAGTTGAAAACTTAGATGCTTTTGTAAATGTTATAATTAAATCAAAACCATCTACAGTTAAAGGTCAATACTTAAAGAATATTTCAGTTGCACCTACAATGGGTCCTGGAATCAAAATCGATTTAAGCTCATTTGACAAATAATAAAAATAATTATATAATTAGTTTATCAAAAAGTTTTTCTGTACCTAAGACAGTAAGAGCGAAAGCTTAATATTTCTTACCGAGGACAATTACTTAATACTTATTTTAAGTCTTTGTCTTTAGTACAAAGACTTTTTTGATATAAATTTGATAGGAGGAAGAATATGGCTAGTCAAAAAATAGTAGAAGCAAAAGCAACAGTTGTTGATGAAATAACAGAAGTAGCTAAAAATAACGCTTCATTCATATTATTTGATTATCGTGGTCTTACAGCTGAAGAAACTTCTGAACTTAGAAAAATACTTCGTGAAAGCGATTCAAAGTACAAAGTTTGGAAAAATACTTTAACTAAAAGAGCACTTGATAGTCTAAACTATAATCTTGACGATTGCCTAGCAGGTCCAAGTGCAATTGCTTATTCAAGCGATGCTATTGCTCCAATCAAAGCATTAAGTACATTTGCTAAAGATCATCCAGCTTTAGAAATTAAAGGTGGTATAGTTGATGGCAATGTAACATCTCTAGATGAAATCAAAGCATTATCTACAATTCCATCAAGAGAAGGACTACTTACTATGCTTGCTGGTGGCCTAATAGGAACTGTCAAAGATTTATCAATCGCTTTAAATTTACTTAGCGAACAAAAAAGTGAATAATAAAAAATAAGAAATTAGGAGGAATTTAAAATGGCTAAATTAACAAGAGAAGATTTTATCGCTTCATTAAAAGAAATGACAATTTTAGAAATTAAAGACTTAGTAGACGCTATGAAAGAAGAATTTGGAGTAGATCCAAGTGCAGTTGCAGTAGCAGCAGCTCCTGCAGCAGCAGTAGATGAAGGACCAACAGAAGTTACTGTTACATTAACTAGTGCTGGTGCTACTAAAATCCCAGTTATCAAAGTTATAAGAGATATCACTGGTTTAGGATTAAAAGAAGCTAAAGATATCGCTGATAATGGTGGAGCTGTAAAAGAAAAAATTTCTAAAGAAGAAGCAGAAGAAATCAAAGCTAAATTAGAAGAAGCTGGAGCTTCAGTAGAAATAGCTTAAGTTTAAAGTATAGAGAAATCTATGTTTTTTTCTTTATTTATGGTAGAATATATTTGGTGAAGAAAAATGGAACATTATTTTACTAATAATAAAAATTTAAAAGAAAATATTAATGAAATAAATGCAAAAGTAAAAGATACTGAATTTATTTTTTATACAGATAATGGTGTTTTTAATAAAAAAGGTCTTGATTATGGCACAAGAGTTCTATTAGAAAATATAGATTTAAGTAATAAATTATCTTTTCTAGATGTAGGATGTGGGTGTGGACCAATTGGAATATATATTTCAAAACAAAATAAAAATTATACTGTGGATATGATTGATGTTAATGAAAAGGCAGTAAATTTAGTAAAAAAATCATTATTAAAAAATAAAATAGATAATGCAAGAGTATTTATTAGTGATGTATATGAAAACATAAAAAATAAGTATGATATGATAATTACAAATCCACCAATACATGCAGGCAAAACAAAAGTATATGAAATAATAAGAGGTGCATCTAATTATTTAAATGAAAAAGGCGAACTTTGGATAGTAATAAGAAAAGATCAAGGTGCTAAATCACTTATAAAAGATATGAGTGATATATATAATTTTGAAATAGTAAAAAGAGATAATGGTTTTTATATATTAAGAGCAAATAAGATGTAAATTATTAAAATAGACTGATAAAATTACCAGTCTATTTTTAAAATTTATGAATATAATCATATTATAAAGAATATATTAATAATACTTTTCAATTAAAAGGTTTGAAAAATTTGACAAATATTAACTTGTATGATAGTATACTAAGTCAATCAAGGGGGTATATATATGATAAGAGTATATGAAGAAAATGGTACGTATGATATTGATGTGTATGCAAATGAAGAAGAAGAAAAGAAAAATAATTCAGTAATGGGTCTTACAGTTGATACTAAAAGACATATGTATTATGTTGTATTACCTGGAGAATCAGAAAAAAACGTATATAAAAAATTTATATCAACATTTTTTAAAATGAACATGTTAAGCAAAATGTATCTTTCTAAAATAGCAAAAGATCCAAAAAATGTTTCATTATCTGGTGAAACTAAAGCATATGAAAAAGATATTTTAAACAATCTATTTCAAATACAAGGAATAATTCCTGTAACATATGCAGAAAAAGATTTAAATGATGATAATTTAGGAGATATAAAAGCATATAATTTAGGTATGAAACCAGAAAATAATATGCTTAGAATGAGATAATGAAAATTATCTTTTTTCTTTATTAAAAATTTCTAAAACTTTTTAATATAAATTTTCCAATATTTATTGACAAAACAAACCTTTTCTGGTAACATTTTAAATTGGTACTATGTTTCTTTTTTTAGCCTGGAAACATGTTCTTTGAATATTATTGTTAGGGGTGAAAGCACGTGGCTTATAAAGTAAAAAAAGTATGTAAAGATCGTGAAAGAAGAGATTTTTCACGCAGTGAGAATTCACTAGAACTTAAGGATTTGCTTGAAATCCAAAAAAGTTCGTATAAGGACTTTATCGAAGTTGGAATACGTGAAGTATTAGATGAATTATTTCCAGTAGATAATTTTTCTGGTTCTTTATCACTAGAAATTGGTGATTATTCATTCGATGAACCTAGATTAAGTATAAAAGAATGTAAAGAGAGAAAATCAACGTATGCTGCTCCACTAAAAGTTCAAGCTCGTTTATTCAACAACGAAACTGGTGAAGTAAAAGAGCAAGAATTATTTTTTGGTGATATGCCAATAATGACTGACAGCGGTACATTTGTTATTAATGGTGCTGAAAGGGTTATTGTATCACAATTAGTTCGTTCACCAAGTGTATACTATGGTATGGAAATGGATAAAAATGGTAGAAATATTTTTACGTCTCAAATTATACCAAACAGAGGAACTTGGCTTGAATACAAACTAAATAGTAAAGACTGTATTGATGTTAGAATTGATAGAAACAGAAAAGTAACTGTTGCTACTTTCTTACGTGCATTTGGTTTATCAAGTAATGAACAAATTATAAGTTTATTCGGTGAGGATGAATATCTTTTAAATACAATTGAAAAGGATTCTACATCTAATACAGATGAAGCTTTAATTGAAATTTATGAAAAGTTAAAACCAGGTGAACCAGCTACTATCGATAGTGCTAAGAATCACATTATTACAAGATTCTTTGATGCATTTAGATATGATTTATCTAAGGTTGGTAGATACAAATTCAATAAGAAGTTAGATGTTTGTGATAGATTATTTGGACAAACTTTAGCAGAAGATATTATAGTAGATGGACAAGTTAAATATCCAAAAGGTACTGTAATAAATAGAGAAGTATTAAATGAATTAAAACCATTATTTAAAGAAGGTTTAAATTTAAAAGAAGTAGATATTAATGAAGACCTTGATACTTATAATAAGGTTCAAGTTGTTAAAATCTATGCACCAAATAATCAAGATAAAATATTAACTATAGTAGGTAATGACCCAACTATAACTGAAAAGAGATTAACAATTTCTGATATTTATGCATCAGTTTCATACTATATAAACCTTTTATCAGGTGTTGGTAGTATAGATGAAATTGACCATTTATCAAATAGACGTGTAAAACAAGTTGGAGAACTAGTTCAAAATCAATTTAGAATTGGTGTTACTAGAATGGAAAAAGTTATTCGTGAAAGAATGACAACATTAGATGAAGCAGAAGCTACTCCAAAAGCATTAATTAACATTAGACCAATAACTGCTGTTATTAAAGAATTCTTCGGAAGCAGTCAGTTATCACAATTCATGGACCAAGTAAATCCAATGTCTGAGTTAACTAATAAGAGACGTTTATCTGCTCTAGGACCAGGTGGATTATCTAGAGATAGAGCTGCTATGGAAGTTCGTGACGTTAATGAATCACACTATGGTAGAATTTGTCCTATTGAATCACCAGAAGGTGCTAACATAGGTCTTATTACATCTCTTGCAAGTTATGCAAAAGTTAATGAATATGGATTTATAATGACTCCATATAGAAGAGTTAAAGATGGTATTTTACAAGATGAAATAGATTATTTAACTGCTGATGAAGAGTTAGATTATGTTATTTCACAAGCAAGAATAAATATTAAAGATAAAAAAATAGTAGATGATGAAATTACAGCAAGATTCCGTGGTGAAAATATAATTGTAAAAGCAAATGAAGTTAATTATATAGATGTATCTCCACAACAAATTATATCTGTAACAGCATCATGTATTCCATTCCTAGATCACGATATGGCACACCGTGCCTTAATGGGATCAAACATGCAACGTCAAGCATTACCACTTTTAAAAGCAGAAGCTCCATATGTTGGAACTGGTATAGAATATATTGCTGCTAGAGATAGTGGTGCAACAATAGTTGCTAAAGCAGATGGTATTGTAGAATACGCAGATGGTAAAAAGATAATTGTAAAAACTAAGGGTGGTAAAGACGTTTATACACTAATGAACTTTGAAGGATCAAACGGTGGAACTTGTTATCATCAACGTCCAATAGTTAAAACTGGAGACAAAGTTGAAAGAAATATGATTATTGCTGATGGACCAAGTACAGATAAAGGTGAACTTGCTCTTGGTAAGAACTTAACAGTAGCATTTATGACATTTAATGGTTATAACTATGAAGATGCTGTTATATTAAATGAAAGATTAGTAAAAGATGATGCATTTACATCAATTCATATAGAAAGTTATTCAATCCAATGTCGTGATACAAAACTTGGACCAGAAGAAATAACTAGAGATATTCCTAATATATCTGAAGAAGCAAGAAAAAATCTTGATGCTGAAGGTATTGTAAGAATAGGTACAGAAGTAAAAGAAAACGATATTTTAGTTGGTAAAGTTACTCCAAAAGGAATGGTAGAACTTACTGCTGAAGAAAAATTATTACATGCGATATTTGGAGAAAAAACAAGAGAAGTTCGTGACACATCACTTCGTGTTCCACATGGTGGAGATGGTATCGTTCATGATATTAAAGTATACACTAAGAAAGATAACGACGAACTTGCAAGTGGAGTATCTAAAGAAATAAGAGTATATATTGCTCAAAAGAGAAAAATCCAAGTAGGAGATAAAGTTGCTGGACGTCATGGTAACAAAGGTGTTGTTTCACTAGTATTACCACAAGAAGATATGCCATTTATGCCAGATGGTAGACCAGTAGATATCATACTTAACCCACTAGGTGTTCCATCTCGTATGAACCTAGGACAAGTACTTGAACTTCACTTAGGTATGGCTGCTAAGAAACTTGGAGTATATTGCTCAACACCAGTATTTGATGGTGCAAGTATGCAAGATATTGCTGAAATGATGGAAGAAGCTGGACTTGATAAAGATGGTAAGACAGTACTTTATGATGGTAGAACAGGTTTACCATTTGATAGCAGAGTCAGTGTTGGTGTAATGTACATGATTAAACTAGATCACATGGTTGATGATAAGTTACATGCTCGTGCTACAGGACCTTATTCATTAGTTACACAACAACCTTTAGGTGGTAAAGCACAAATGGGTGGTCAAAGATTCGGTGAAATGGAAGTTTGGGCACTAGAAGCTTATGGTGCAGCTAATATCTTACAAGAAATAATGACATTTAAATCAGACGATGTTGTAGGAAGAGTTAAAGCTTACGAATCTATCGTAAAAGGAAATAAAATAGAAGCTGCTGGAGTTCCAGAAAGTTTTAGAGTTCTAGTTAAAGAACTTCAAGCATTAGGTCTTGATGTATCTATGATAGATGAAGATGGTAAAGAAGTTGGAATTACAGAACTTGAAAAAGAAGAAAATAATGAAAATACAGCATTATCTATTGATGAAATAGAAATAAAAGATATAAAGAAAAACAACTTAGACGATGTATTAAAAACTGAAGAAAATAATGAAGAAGAATATGAAGAATTACCTTCGGAAGAAGAATTCGAAAATGACGAAGAAGAGGAGGATGAAGAATAATGGATGTTAGTAGATTTGAAGGATTAAAAATATCTATTGCTTCTCCTGAAAAGATTCGTGAATGGTCTCATGGTGAAGTAAAAAAACCAGAAACAATAAATTATCGTACATTAAAACCAGAGAGAGATGGTCTTTTCTGTGAAAAGATTTTTGGACCTACTAAAGACTATGAATGTTCTTGTGGTAAGTACAAAAGATTAAGATATAAAGATATAGTATGTGATAGATGTGGTGTTGAAGTTACAAAGGCTAAAGTTCGTCGTGAACGTATGGGTCATATTGAACTTGCAACTCCAGTCTCACATATCTGGTTCTTTAAAGGTGTTCCATCAAGAATGGGACTTGTACTAGATATGTCACCAAGAGATTTGGAAGAAGTACTATATTTCGTAAGTTATGTAGTAATTAATCCAGGTAATGCACCTCTTGAAAAGAAACAAACATTATCAGATAAAGAATATAGAATATATTATGAAAAATATGGTAATGGTTTCGAAGTAGGTATGGGTGCTGAAGCTATTAAAAAACTTTTACAAGAAGTAAATATTGATGAAGAAATTGATAAAATAGAGAAAGAATTAGAAGGAGCTCAAGAACAAAAGAGAACTAGACTTTTAAAAAGACTAGAAATTCTTGACTCATTTAGAGAATCAGGAAATAAGCCTGAATGGATGATACTAGATTGTATTCCAGTTATTCCACCAGAACTTAGACCAATGATTCAATTAGATGGTGGAAGATTTGCAACTAGTGACTTAAATGATTTATATAGACGTGTTATTAACCGTAACAATCGTTTAAAGAAATTATTAGAGTTAGGTGCGCCTTCAATCATTGTTCAAAATGAAAAACGTATGCTACAAGAAGCAGTTGATGCTTTATTCGATAATGGTAGACGTGGTAGAAATGTTACTGGTCCATCTAATAGAGCATTAAAATCATTATCAAGTATGCTTAAAGGTAAGCAAGGTAGATTTAGACAAAACTTACTTGGTAAACGTGTTGACTATTCAGGACGTTCAGTTATCGTTGTTGGACCAGAACTTAAAATATATCAATGTGGTGTTCCAAAGGAAATGGCAGTTGAGCTATTTAAACCATTTGTAATGAAAGAATTAGTTGGACGTGGAATTGCACATAATATTAAAAATGCTAAAAGAATGGTTGAAAGATTAAGACCAGAAGTATGGGATATACTAGAGGATGTTATAAAAGACCACCCAGTATTATTAAACCGTGCTCCTACATTACATAGACTTGGTATTCAAGCATTTGAACCAAAATTAATAAGTGGTCGTTCAATTAGACTTCATCCACTTGTTTGTGCAGCATTTAATGCCGATTTCGATGGAGATCAAATGGCTGTTCACGTACCAATTAGTGAAGAGGCACAAGCTGAGGCAAGAATTTTAATGTTAGGTGCTAATAACATCTTATCTCCTAAAAATGGTGATCCAGTTGTTACACCAGGACAAGATATGGTACTTGGAAATTATTATATAACAATTGAAAAAGCTGGCCTTCCTGGTGAAGGTAGAGTATTTAAAAATTCAAATGAAGCTTTAATGGCTTATGAGAGAAGAGAAATTACATTACACACTAGAATTGCTTTACCAGTTAAATCATTTAAATATAAATTATTTCCAAATGAATATATGGATATGTATTTGGTTACTACTCCAGGTAAATTATTATTTAATGAAATCTTCCCTGATACTTTCCAATATATAAATGATAGTAGTAGTGAAAATATTGAAAAAATGACACCTGCTAAATATTTTATTGCTAAAGGAAAGAATATTAAAGAAGAAATTGCTAATATGCCTTTAGTAGATGCTTTAAATAAGAGTGCATTAGGTAAATTGATTGCGCAAATTTATAAACGTTATCAAACGACTGAAACATCAGTAATGCTTGATAAGTTAAAAGATTTAGGATTTAAGTATTCTACATTATCTGGTATATCAATCGCAATTAGTGATATTAAAGAAAGTAGAATTAAACCTCAAGTATTAGCTGAAAGTCAAAAGAAAGTTGATACAATTAATAAACAATTTAAACGTGGTTTAATTACTGAAAATGAACGTTATAATAAAGTAATTACTGTTTGGACAGAAGCTAAAAAGACAATTCAAGAAGAACTTGAACAAATGGTTAAAGAGGATAGAGATAATCCAATTTCAATCATGATGATGAGTAAAGCTCGTGGTGATATAAATTCCCATACTCAATTAGTAGGTATGAGAGGATTATTCAATAAACCAAATGGTATGCAAGAGGAAATTCCAGTTGAATCTTCATTTAGTGAAGGTGTTACAATTTCAGAATTCTTCTTATCAACACACGGTGCTAGAAAAGGTGCAGTTGATACAGCCTTAAAAACAGCCGATGCAGGATATTTAACACGTCGTTTAGTTGATGTTGCACAAGATATTATTGTTAAAGAAGAAGATTGTGGAACAGAACAAGGTGTTGTTGCAGAGGCATTTATCAATGAAAAAGATGGAACTGTTATTGAATCATTACACGATCGTATATTAGGTCGTTATACAAGTAAAAAAGTATTCAATCCAGAAACAAAAGAATTAATTTGTGATAGAAATACTTATGTAACAGAACAAATTGCTAATAAAATTACAGCAGCTGGTATCACTAAAGTTCCAATTAGAACAGTTTTAACTTGTAAATTAGAACATGGTGTTTGTCAAAAATGTTATGGACGTAATTTAGCAACAGGCTCTATTGTTGAAACTGGTGAAGCAGTAGGTATTATGGCTGCTCAATCAATTGGTGAACCAGGTACACAGCTTACAATGCGTACATTCAATACTGGTGGAGTTGCCGGAGACGATATTACTCAAGGTTTACCTCGTGTTCAAGAATTATTTGAAGCACGTAATCCAAAGGGTAAAGCAACAATATCTGAAATTAATGGTGTTGTAACTGCTATTGACGAAGAAAATGGTAAATTTGTTATATCTGTTAAAAACGATGTAGAGGTTAGAAAACATACAACAAACTATGGAGCAAAATTAGCAGTTGAAGTTGGTACTGAAGTAAAAGCAGGACAACGTTTATCTCATGGTGCAATTTCTCCAAAAGAATTATTAGTTGTAACTGACCCAATAACTGTTCAACAATATATTTTATTAGAAATTCAAAAAGTTTATCGTTCTCAAGGTGTTGATATCAGTGATAAACACGTTGAAGTAATGGCAAAACGTATGATTTCAAAAATTAAAATCATTAATTCAGGTGACTCATTATATTTACCTGGAACAATGGTTAATATTAATCATTTTACTGATGTAAATAAGAAACTTATTCTTGAAGGAAAAAGACCAGCTACTGGTAGACCAGTATTATTAGGTATTACCAAAGCTTCTCTTGAAACAGATTCATTCTTATCTGCTGCTTCATTCCAAGAAACAACAAGAATTTTAACAGATGCAGCAATTCATGGAAAAGTTGATTATTTAAATGGTTTAAAAGAAAATGTCAAAAATACATCTATTATAGAAAGTATTAACAATAATTATGATGATTTAAAAATAAAAATATCTGAAATAGATGCTGAATTAAAGTTAATTGCCGAAAACGCTAAAAACAAAAAAATTATTGTAGCTAATAATTCCTTCAAATTTTTAGAAAAATACGGATTTGAAGTTCTAAGTATTAGTGCTGATGATGAAAATTCAAACACTAACCTTAGTAAAGCCAAAAGTTTATTTAGTTCAAAAACTAATACTTATCTATTTATTATTAAAGGAACTGAAAAAACTGAAACTATTGAAAGCCTTGAAAATGCCGGAGCTAAATTAGCTGAAGTAAATCCTATGTACACATTAACAGATGAAGAAATAAAAAATGATTCAGATTACATAACCATCTTAAAATCTTTTATAGATACAATTAAAACTGAAGTATATTAAAAGAGTAAGTACTCAAAACATTTACTTTTTTTGCACATAAAAATTGCATTATCACATTTTTCCATACATTTTACCCCTCAATTATCACATTTTTCCAGTTATTTTAATGCTCAATTTACACATTTTTCCAACTTTTAAATTTTTACTCACAAACTTTCACCTCTTACGTTACTTTAATTTTTTCCTATATTATTTATATCAAACTTTTATATAAAAATCTAGTTTACAAGAATAATAAAGAATAAACTTAAGCTTGATTTGTCGTTTTTTTTATACAAATTGTTCATTACTTTTATCATCAAACTATGACCATCAAAAAACATTCCTTTGCTTTAGTTTTAATTCTCTCTTATTCAATTTTCTCAAGTGCTGAGGCCTCCGATATATCTTTTCTTATAAAAGAATGTAATGAAGGTAGGGCTAATTCGTGTGGTCAAG
>OLHA01000279.1_pt1 | contig 30393 bp, 77 predicted proteins | sample 1605961 | NCBI WGS metagenome assembly OLHA01 (sample SAMN03283288) | human gut metagenome | biome: human-associated habitat; material: feces | host: Homo sapiens | place: Peru | collected 2012
TTCTTTGGCTCTTCGATTATTTCCACTTCATCATTTAAACCATCTTTATTAATTGCTATAAATTCCATTAAACATCTATCATAATCATTTATATAATCTTGTATGATACCATCTTTACAGTATTCCCAAATACTACTCATAAATTTTATTTTTTTTGGTGCTTTACCATCTTTTACTAATCCCAGTAATTCATATATTGTTATTTTCATTTTTAACATTCTTCTCCCTCTATCTTGAGAACATTATAGCAAAATTACTTTCCCTCGTCAATGGCTTTATGAAAAAAGGGGTATATTCTTAAAATATATCCCCCTCATATTTTTTATTTCCCTTTTCAATTACGTCTTGTATATCTTTTAAATTTCTTTCCCATAGTATAATTACATCTTCATGACCTGATGAAGTTTTCTTGCACATTTCTATTCCTTTTGTAACAACATTTTCTATTTTATCAAACACTTTTTCAAAAATTTCAAAGTAATTAAATAAATCAAAGAATGCTTGTTCCATTTCATAAAAGTCAATGTCTTCATTTGAATTAATATTATATCTTTTTTTTTAAAGTTTTAAATCTTTATTCCCAATATTTTTCTATAAATTATTCTTCCTCTATTCCGTAAACATTTCCACATCCGTGACAAATGTATACGTCTTTGTTTGTTTTGCTAAAAACATTGCCACCACAATCACACTTGAAATCTTTTCCATTTATAGAAACAAGAATGTTATTGTTAACAATAATAGTAGGTCTATCAAATTTTTCTTCAAATTCATGACAAATTTTAGAACATTGCTCATAGTTTCCTATTCCAATTATTTGAAAGCCTGTGTTTATTCCTGACGATATATTCCTAATATTTCTATTAATACAAGAGCTTAAAGGCTCAACATTGAATACTTCTTGAATTAAACTATATTCTGCAACAAATAAATCCATTTTTCTTTCCCTTTCTATAACCTGTCTATTAATTTCTCATAGCAATGTATTTGTCTTGTTAATCTATCAATTTCTTTATTTTGTTCCGCAACACGATTTTTTAGTTCGTCCACATATTTAAAAAGCTCTGTTAAATCCTTTTCATCATTATCTTCCACAACAACATTTTTATCAAAACTTAAATTATTTTCTTCAACACTTTTTGTTTCTTCGCTGTTATTCATATTTTGGTTTTCTGCTATAATATCTTTTTCGTCAGCTTTTAACTCTTCGTTGTTAAGTGAATTTTGAGATTCTGACCCATGGAAGTGATTATATATTTTCTCCATATTTTCACAATATCTTGTAACTTGATGTCTTTCTAGTTGACACCAATTAGATTGTCCCATACCAATCAAGTTAGATATTGCTTTTTGAGAAAGATTACCTCTTAGTTTTTCTATGTCAGTGGCTAAATACCATTGATATATTTTCTTTTTCTCTTCTTTATCTTTGACAATAGAAGATTTTTCATTACTTTCCATATGGTAGAAATCATATAATTTAATAATAGTTTTATTTACCTTATCATATTTCTTATTTTCTGCTCTACTTATACTACTATTCTCAATTTTAAGCACATCGGCAAGGGCTACTGCATTTTTGTAACCAAATTCTTTTCTTAATGCTTTTAAATCGGTATTTTTATACCATTCAAAGATATTAAGTTTTTCTATATCTCTTTCAACCTGGCTTTTGTTAACTGACTGCAACACTTTGTCCATTGTCGCTCCCTCAACTTGTCTTTCTCCCTCTTTTAATTCCTTTATCTTTTCTTCGTCAACTCCCATATCTCTTGCAACATCAAATGTGTTTTTGATTTTTCTTTTAAATATACTCATTATTATTCCTCTTCTTTCTTATTTAGAACTTCATCAAGTTCTTCCTCTATTTTGCTTTTTGGTTCTTTTATCTTATATTTCTTTTTTAATTTTGTCAATTCTTCTTCGTAATTTAAATTCTTTTCTTTCTCTTCCTCTAGTTGTTTCTCATACTCACGAACCTCTGCTTTTGTATCACTTAATTCCTTTTTATATTCTTTTATTTGAATTTCCTGTGATTTACACAATTCATAAACATCTGCAAACCTATCGACTTTTTCACTCTTTTCCTCAAGTAACTTAATATATTTATTCTTTAATTCCTCATATTCCCCTGCTATTTCTTTATAAATGCTTTCTGCTACTTTTCTTTTTCTTGTTTCCTCTTTAATCTTATTCTCTTTTCTTGCTGCTCTTTCTTCCTCGTTAAAATGTTTTTTTAATTTGTTGAACATAATTTACACTCCTCAATAATAGTATTATATTTCTTTTTATTTGCTTCATCACAATTGAATTTTAATTCAAATTCATCTAATAAAGCATATTTTTTGATTATTTTTGCCACTTCTTTTGCGTTGAACCTATCTTCAATCCAACAACTAAACATAAATATAGTTTCTTCGTTTTCTATAATTGGTTTATCTCCTCTTGCAACTCTCCACATGGTTTTTTCATATGCCGTAGGGTGTTTGATATGTTCTACTGCCTCTTCCTCTATAAACTCAAAATATTTACGAGAAATTAAGTCGTCCCAATTCAAACTTCCTAATATGTCCATAGGGTAACTTCCTTTATAGCATATTTCTTTCCCTTTTATCTTTCCTTTTATTACACACTTGCCATTATTATCAATTAAGTTGAAACAATCTTCTATCATCTTCCAAACATTCTTCCTTTCTATCTTTATTCATTAATTTTTCTATTGACTTCTTCGTTGAATGAGCATAATTATTAGTAACTGAAATGCTTGAATGCCCTACTGCGTCCCTAACAACTGAAATAGGCTCTCCGTTTAATAAAGCGTTTGTAATAAAACTATGTCTTAATTTGTGTGGGGACATCTCATTCCCTCTATCTAAATCTCTTGCATTATCTTTTAAGGTTCTAATAAAATTTTGTGCAATCATTTTGTTCCCATTGTTATTGATAAATAATAGATTAGTTTCTTTCTTCGTTCTTTCTATAATCTTTTTTCTCTTTTTTAATATATAGTCATATACCATACTTTGAAGTTCTGAATTTCCAAAGTAAACTTGTCTTTCTTTATTTCCTTTTCCTGTTATTATTGCTTTACCATTAAAGAAATCATCTAGTGTTATGTTAATCAATTCACTATATCTCATTCCTGTATAGCACAACATTTCAACCATAGCTTTCGTTCTAGGACAATGTATAGATTTTATATAATTATTTACTTCGTCTTGTTCTAGCCATAAAGACTCTTTATGTTTACCTTTTGCTCTCTTTATAAGAAATATTTTGTTATCTACTTCTATATCTTCTTCACTATATAAATATTTGTAAAAACTTTTAACAATAGCAAGACATTTGTTTCTTGTAGTGGGTTCTTTTCCACTTACTGCCAAGTGTTCTATGTACACTTTTACATCACTTGCTGTTATGCTTATTACATCTTTGTCATTATATACACTCTTGCCAAAGTATTCAAGCATTCGTGTTAAGTCTTTTTCGTATTGTTCTATTGATTTTGAACTTATGTTCTCAAGATTTATTTTATATTTTTTAAAATTCTCTAATAGCATATTATATCTCTCTTTCCCATTTTCTTATAACTGAAATTATTTCCCTATTACTCATATAAAATATTTCTGCTATATCAAATGTAATAAATTTCCCATTTGAATAAAATTTAACTTGTTTCTTTCTTTTATTAATCTTGTATTTCGGTATCTCTTTGCCGTAATGTAGGGCAATTAAGTTCTCTTTTACCCCATCAATAATGCTTTTAAAGTTTTCAATTCCATACTTCTTTATAAATTCACTATTCCTCATTACATTTCTCCTCATCTTTACAATGTTGATATTTATAAGGTACATTTAAGACTGTAATTAATTTTCCATTTTTGACTATGTAAATAAAATTGTTATACACTATTGTTCTTGCTTTACTTTTTATTTCTAGGTATTCAAGAAACTTTGCAAACTTACCACTAAAAGAGTTAAGTCTTTTTCCTTTTATTCTTGCTAATCTAAAATTATAATCAGCATTTTTAACCCCCACACGACCTTTAATTCTCTTTTTTCCGTGTTTAGTAACTATTTTCTTCACAAGTATATAACCTATGCCCACTTACCCTATCTCTTTCGTAATGATATTTACATAAACCTTTTGCATAATGTTTCTTACCACATATTCTACAATACATTTCTTTTCTATTTGCAATACCCATTTTTTTAGCATTTTCTTTGCATATTTCTTTTCTAAAACAACCACAAGACTGAGTAGAACCACTTAAAACATTAAATGCTCTAATCTTTATTGTCTTTCCACAATCACATTTACATATAAAGTAATCAAAACTATTTTCTTTAACTGCATTCTTTACTACTAATCTTCCAAATCTTTTGTTGATATAAGTCATCTTGACCTCTTACACCCCTCTTTCTTTTGTTATAATTATACCACCAGTCGGCACTAAACTTGTGCCAACTTTTAGGCATTTCCTGTTATATTAATCTCTAAACTCTCTTTCTATCTTTTTATAATTCAAATCTAATAAATCTGCTTGATAATTTAACTTTCCACAAGTGTATATGTCTAATGTATTTTCATCTAGGTTAATTACATAACCATACTCACAAAATATTTCATCTTTAAGAAAATCATTCCCATTTAACATATATTTAAGTCCTTTTAAATATAAATCTAACCTGCTTTGCGTATTACGTAATAGGCAATATAAATCATCTGTACTTCTATTACTTACATTACTATCATACAAGCCATTTTCAACTGCATAGTCAATTAATTCTTGTGTAGGTTTATCATCTTCATTAACAAGTATAATATTATCATATACCTCGTTTAATTTTCTTATTAAATCTTCTTTTGGAATACTATTTAAAGTATTTATAATATCTTTCCCTAGTCCCTCAATATAACTATCAAAATGATTATATTGACCTTTAAGTTCTCCTTTCTTTTGTATTCCCATATAACCTCTTGTACTCATATTCTACTCAACTCCTCTTAAATATACATATAAATTACTTTCATCATCATCTACATTATAATACCCTGCAATATTTTCATCTTTTAAATTGTTAAAGAAATTTACAAGTTCAAAAATATTATTAAACATAAGTCTTTCTTCACACTCTACTTCTCCGTTAGATAGAGGTCTGCCTTTTATATTTTTATAAAAAATTACTCCTCTATTTTTTAATGTTATAGTATAACTAATTAAATTTTCTAAATCTTTTCTCATTTTATTTACCTTTCCTTTCTCGATTAAAATTCAAATGCCTTTGACACTTGCTTTAATATTTTTTGTTCATTTTCATTAATATAATCGTGTATGCTATCTAGCAAACTTTTATTGTTATTATCGTATTTCTTGTAGTCCTCATATATTTCCTTAATAGTGTTATAATACACATCAATATACATAGGTCGTTCCTCTAACAACAATGCTTTCATTATTTCCATACCTAAATAGAATATACACTCACTTTTGTAATCTAAATCTTCCATATTTCCTCCTTAATTATGACACATTATTGGCTTTAATGGTCTATTTAATTCTATTAATCTCAAAATTATATTATCAATTTCATTAATATTTTCTCTTTCCTTTATTTCTTCTATAAATTTCCCATTTCTATAAATCTTATTTCCTACTGCATAATAATACTCTTGTTCATCGTATGGTTGGAAAGAATGAATACAAAGTTCCCCATTGCTACCAAGTGTTAATTTATATCTAGCATAACTATACATATTGACTGATATAAAGTCTAAACTTCCATTATTGTCCCAAACCTCAGTTTCCCCTAATACTTCTAAATCTTTTTCTTTTTGTTGTATAGTAGCACAAATACTTTTGTAGTTTATATCTATACAACCCCTAGTATCTCTTAAATCATTTGTTATATTGTATTTAGGGTTATCATAAATCAATTCCACTAATGAATTAATATCATTTACACCTTTTATGGTAGTTCTCAATTCATTAAAATCTTCTAAACCTCTGTGAATACTTATCATCTTTTTATTCCCCTTTCTCAACTAAATCTGCATAAAGATTATTATAAAACTCGTCCCATAACTTATCATCCTCTAATATTTGTTCTATTGACTTATCAATATCATATTCAATATCCGTTTCTCCACTTGAAATATCTTCAATTAATTCTCTTAAATATCTATATATGATAGTTTTTTTAAAGTTTTCTCCTAACATATTCCACTCTCCTTTAACTCTTTTAATTTATTTTTCCAATATTCTACCTTTTCTAGGTTATTATTCTTTCTATTGCTTGAAATGTTATTCATTATTTTATGGTATTCAGGGTTCTTTTTATTAAAATTGCTAGAATTTCCCTTTGCACTATTTTTATCTGCAATAAATCTTTTTATCATATCTTGAAATGTTATCATAATATTATAATCTTCATTATTCTCAACACTTTGATAACATATCGTGTTATGTAAAATCTTACTGACCTTTTCCATAGTTTCTAAATCTTCGTTTCTTATTACTGCCATTAAAATACCTCCATTAATACATTTTCTATTCTTTTATATTCTATATTGCTACAAAAGTTTCCTAAAAATTGACACTCAATAATATCTTTCATCTCAACTTTATTTCTAATAACTTCTCTATCATCATAATCATATAAATAGTATATACCATTAACGGCTTTTCTCAATTCATATCTATCTTGACTTGCTTTTATTAAAATCTTATTAAAGAAATCTAAATCATTATTTTTGTCATATCTTTTAAATTCTAATTTTACCATTATTTAACCCTCATTTCTTCAATTACTAGGACACCACTCTCTTTGCCGTTATCGTAATCTTCTTCGTTTACATAAATAGCAACGGAAAATACACTTGCTCTTGATAATTCAAATTCAACATTTTGCATTATGCTATCAATGTCTTGATTTTCTATATCGTAACCTATAACTCTTTCTTTATCTTCCTCTTTTTCCATTATTAAATGTTTTTTCATATCTTCCAAAATGGTATCTAGGTTATGAGAAACACTAATTAAATTAGTTGCTCCGTTTTCCTAAGCCCATTCGTGGTACATATCTTCTCTTAAAATATAAACATACTCTTCCATATTAACTCTCCTTATTCATTTATAAAATCTCTATCTTCATACCAATAGTAGTCTATATCTTCACAAGTAACAACATCAATACTATCTACATTACCATTTTTTTCATACACATCATAATCTCCACTAATATCACTTGATATATATAGTTTATTATCTAGTATTTCCTTATTTATTTTTAATTCTTCTTTATCTAATGTCTTATAAAAATCATAATAAATATCTTCAAGATTACTAATAGCAACTTCTAATTTATCAATGTTCTCTTCCATTTGTCCGTTACAATGGTCTATACAACCATTTTCCCTTATATCTCTTAAATATTCATAACTTCTTTTTAATTCTGCTAAAATTTCTTTATTAGTCATTTTTAATCTCCTTTCTTTCTAATACCATTATAACATATATTTACTTTTGTCTTGTGCTAAATTTTACAATAGCACTATTTTTATAATTTTCTATATTTTTAATTTCAGTTTCAGTATAATAATGGAAGTCAATTCTTTCCATTTCACTATACCATAATTTAAACTCCTCGTAGTCTTTATCTTCTAGTGTTATAGTTAATTCCTCATTTGGTGTTAAGTTTTTAAGCATTGTATCTAATGTATAAACCTCATTTTCATTATCGTTTCCAACATAAACATTAAAGAATAAATGCTCTACATATTTTTGCCCTAATTCTTCTACAAAATAGAACCCTATTTGACTTCCGTTACATTGTCCGTTGTAATAATAATCTCCAATTCCAAAACCAAAATCTAAACTATCAAAATCTAAAATTGTCTTTTCATCAGCATTTTGTTTTTTAATAACTAATTCTCTCATTATATAAATCTTCCTTTTCTTTTATTTTAATTATTTTCTTTTCTATTTGTGAAAGTTCTTTGTAATACAATTTTTCACAATACATATCGCAATTTTTATTCCACTCTTTTAAACCACTTACAAGTTTTAAGATTATTTCTAGTTGTTCTCTATCACTTGCTCCATTTAAAATTTCATCTATCATTTTTTGATAATATTTATCTATTCCCATATTAATCTTCATCTCTTTCTATATTTATAGATATATTAATAATTTTATCATTATCTAATGTATATTGTAATTCATCTCCAAAATCTTCACATAATTCATAATCATAATTATCACGAATATAATTTTTTATTGCCCCTAATAATTCCTCATAACTAATATCTTTTAATTGCATAATAATCTCTCCTTTACTCTTTCTAAACTTTTTAATTCTTTTTCATAATCTTCAATAGTATATTCATTTTGCTTTGCATAATCTAACAAGTTATCTATTCTTTCTTCAATGGAAGATAAATCATTAATGAATAATGTATCATCTCCACCACCATAACTATAAATATCAACTTCCCCTGTAACTTCAAGTTCATTATTCTTTTTTAGCCAAGTATCATCTTCCTTGCTCGTACCAAAGTTTTTGTTTGTTATATAAACTGCCGTGTTATAATCAAAACTATAGTAGGTAGTATAGCCATTCGCCCTATCTCCAGTTTCATCAAAGTAATTGTCAAGTTCATCAATACCACCTTTGTTAAGTAATTTTACACACTTTTCATACATTTCATAAGCAAGTTCATAATCAAAATATTTTCTTTTATCTTCCATATTTATTTACCTCTTATTTCTTTTATTTCATAACAATATTTATTCATAAATAAAACCCTCTTTCTTTAGTTCTTTGACAAACTTTTCCATTTTTCGCTTGTTTGTAAATATTCTTATGTCATAAAAATTACTACCATCATCATATTTCTTTCCATTGTAATAATTAACTACATATTTACATTTACCTATACCATACATAATATTATACTTTTTCATATCTCTTTCCTTTCTTTTTCTAATATTATTATACCATAGCATTGTTTCTATCTTGTGCTAAAATTATATATTTAACAAAAATAACTGCCGTTTACATAACCGAAACACTTATTTATATAATCATCATCAACTATAATACCAACTTCTTTTAGGTTATCTTTTAATTCTGCTATAACTTCTGCTCTATCATTATATTTCTCATATAATGTATCTTTTTGTAGTTCTAATAAAATAATGTCATCTCCATTATAATAAGTTCTATCTTCCATTAAATCAGTTTCTAAATAGCCCTCAAATTCCCCTATAAAACAAGCATTTTTTATACCATAACTAAAATCAATAACTTCACTAAAATCTACATTGTCTATATCTTCAAATAAATTTTTGTCAATAGTTTCTTTATTTAATGATAATAATACTTGAAAATCATTTAGTGTTATCACCATACCTTTTGTTTGTACTCCATAAGTTCTCATACTCATTTTTATTCACTCTCCTTTAACTAATTATATTATACCACATACTTATCTCTATCTTGTGATAAATTTATCTTTTTCTTGTTATTATTCTATAATCATTTAAACCATATCTATTTCTTTCAATAGTAATTTCGGTTATTTCTCTATTTTCTTGTTCTAATCTATCAATAACTTTTTCTTTATCATTTGTTATTAATATTGCATAACTGCTATCTTCGTGTAATATATAATCTTGCATAGATTTAAACCCCAAAGTAGGTATTTCTCTTTTAAAAACTTCTCTCATTATTTTCCTCTTATTTCTTCTTTTAAATCATTTATAAATTGTTCATCTTGCATTAAATCTTTAAAGTTTTCTAAACACTCACTAATAGAACCATAAACTAAATCATAACTATCTATTACTTCATAGTAACGATTTCCATTCCTAATTAATTCTAATGAAAACCAGTTCCCTAAATCAATATATAAATCGCCAACATTATTTTCTTCTTCCATACCTACTGCTTGTAGATATTCGTTGTTGTTTCTTACATAATATCTCACAATATCATCATAATTTCTTGTTTGTATTCCTTTTTCTTCATTTGTAAACTCACATTTTAATTCTCCACAACTTGTTATATAAAATGTTCCAAGTTCACATTTTGCAAGTTCATAACTTTGCTTATAATGGAAAAAGTCTATATCTTTATTATCTAATAAATTTTTATCTAATGTTATTTCGTATTTCATTATTTACACTCTCCTTATACTAATTCACTTAATTCTTTTAAAAATTCAGTTTCTTCAACAATTCTATATTCTAAATCTTCTTTTGTATCATAACCATAATAGTCGTTTTTATCTACTAATGAATTTCTTATATCATCTTCTATCTCATCTGCTCTTGTTCTTATATTTTTAATAAATACTCTTAAATTATCATTATATTCAATATTTGTTTCAGTGTCCCCAACACTAGATAAGCCATATCTCAATATAATATAGTTATCTTCCTTTTTATAACCCCAAATATATTTATTTGCTTTTAAATAATCTAAATATTCTTTAACTTCTTTACTCATATTAGCACATCTCCTTTTTCTCATATTCTCTTTGAATTTTTAATAAGTCTTGTACATAATCAGTATTAATGTATTCTATTCCCTCTTCATCAGTTATAAATTCCCTGTTATTAACTTCATTATCTACTGCCATATCTACCACTCTTATTATAGTTTCTTTTAATGTTTTATCTTCGTCATCTAGGACACTATCAAGTTGTAAATCATATATTTCATATTTGCCATTATTAGTTTCGCTTTTCAATATGCAATACTCATATAAATCAAGGAATTTATCTAGTGATTTCATTTTTTCATCTTTTGTTAAATCATACAATTTAACACTTTCATTTAAAATGTTATGTGTTCTTTCAATTTCCATTTGTCTATATGCTTTTGCTTTACCATAATCAGTTATATCATAAACCTCTTTATTAGCAAATTGTTTCATATAGTTATCATATTCTTCATAACACTTAAATCTTTCTTTTTCATTATTAATATCTATGTTTTTTAACTTTTTATCTAATACTTCATAAATCATTTCCCAATATTTATATGCACTAGATAAATCTTTCTTACTATATGCTTGTTTGCATAATTTTACTAAATTTTGATATTCCATATTTACACCTCTTCCTCTTTCACTATTTATATTATACCATACAAAACATAATATCTTGTGTTAAATTATAATTATTTCCACCTCTTAAATTAAGAGTAGCAACTCATTACTCGTATTGATACATTTTAATTAGGATTTCTTTTACACACATATTATTAATATTATCTTCAATATCGTTATAAATGTTGTATAGCATATCACTTAATTTTGATAAACCATAGTCGTTTTCATCTTTTAACCATAAACCAATTAATAGGTTAAATAAGTTAAATGCTTGTTCTTTATCAAACCCACTTGCTAATAAGCAACTATAAGCATATAGGTTATTAACATTTTTCTCTCCTACCTCTTTATATAATTTTTCCATTTCATCTCTATTCATACCTAAATTTCCTCCTAATCTAAATCTAAACTTACGAACCCAATAAGTTCATTTTCTGCTTTTATTTCTTTTTCAAGATATTTCTTATATAATGCTCTTATTCCATTCCTTACAATATAAATGCCATTATCTAAATAATTAGCATAATAAGTTATATCATCATCTACACATAATGTTTGTAGTTCTTCTAATTGCTTTCTTAAATTACTGATTTCATCAATATATTTTTGGTCTATATTATTATTGTTTTCATCACTATATCTTTCAAGTTCTTTTAAATCACTTTCAGTTTCAGTTATTTTTTCGTCAAGTTTATCTTGAATATGTTGTGTATAAAGTTCCATACAACTCTCTATAATACTATTAAAATTCATATCAATTATGTCATATTGTCTTACTATTTCCCAAATATCACTAAAATCATAGTTACATTGTTCTAACATATCCCAATCTAAACTACCACCACCAAATATTGTTTGTAAAATTTCATCTTTCATTATTTATTATCTCCTTTTCCCTTTTGATATATACATTATATCACATAAATTGTTGTATCTTGTGTCAAATTATAATTCTATACAATCTCCGTTTTCATTATAAATATTATGTCCTGTAAATTGCATTGAATACCACTCTTCTCCCTCTAAACCACAATTTTTACATTTATAAGGGAAGTAACACATATTGTCCTCTAATTTAATAGAACCATATTCTAAATCTTCTTTTCCACATTTAGGACAAACACCACACTCATTAATATATTTACTTTCTTCTAATTGCTTAATTACACCATTAACAAATTCAATATAGTTTTCAAAATCTTTTAAACTTTCACTAATTGTAAAATTATCTCTATAATCTTTCCCTTGTCTATATAAATCTATTTCCTCATCAATATTAAAGTTGTTAATATAGTTTTCTAGTTCTTCAATTAAATCATTGTTTGTGTCAATATCAATTATCATATCGACACCACCATTAGTCCAACTTTCTAATTCCATTAAATTATCTTCATCATTATAAATCTTAAAATTATCTTCTAATATTTCTCTTTGCTTATCAGTTATTTTCATCTTTCTCCCTCTCTTTCTAATTACATTATAGCACACTAATTTATTTATCTTGTGTCAAATCTTTTTGATAATCTATATACCAATCATCATTTTGGAAATAATCTTTGCAACCTTTGTCAATATAATCTTCATTAATTAATGTTCTATAACATTTAATTTCCGTATTTTTATCATTTATAAATATAATAATCAAATAACATAGTATAAAAACCAATAATATCAACGAACTGCATAGTATTGCCATGTTTCTTTTTAACTCTTCCATTTTTTATCTCCTTATTTTAACACTATTTTTAAGCCATTTAAGGCACTTTTAATAATTTTAATATATTTATACTAATATATACCAAATCTCCCTATATCGGTCTAAAAATACCTTTAAATATAATCATTTATAAAATATTCTTTTAAAGAATTTTCAAGTTCAAGTGAATTATTACCTTTTTGCCCACTAAATAGTCCGTTTTCACTTTCCATATCATCTTGTAATGTTTCTTCTGCTCTTATTGTATCAATAAAATCATTAAGTTCCTCTATTTTATATTGAAATAACACCCACTTGTAAGCAAGTTCTTTAACTTCTTTGTTATTACATAAATCAACATACTTTTTTGCTTTCTTTTCCAATATGTTTTTCATTTTAACCTCTAAAACCCTAATGTTTTATATATATCATCAATTATTTCCCTTAAAGAAGTATCATCTTCTTCAAAATCAATAAAACTACCATTTATTACATAATCTCGTAGTAGTGTTATAAGTTCTTTTATATCACTATTTGCACAACTTTCGGTTAAATAATGATAAATTGCTTTTACTCTTTTATCTTTTATATTCATACTATTTTTGCTCCTTTTTCCACTCATTTAATATATTTTCCCAGTTTTCCATAGCATAATCATATTGTCTTTCAGTAATACTTCCATTACTTTCTTGTTCTCTTAAATCATTAATAACATCTTCCCATTCAATTATGTTATTAAAAGTGTTAGCAAGTGCTTTCAAATCATTAAAATCTAAACTTTCACTCAAATCTAATATTTGTTGCTTTCTTAATTCGTTATCTTCCATGATTTAACCCCTCTTTTCTTTTAGAATTCTCTTATTTAAGTCGTGTAATTTTAAATATAATTCTTCATTTATGTTATTGTTATATAAATAAAGTTCTAATTCTAATAATATTCTAAAATCTTTGTTTTTTATATACATTGTTTTCCCTCCTCTTTGTAGTATCATTATATCACACAATTTCATCTATCTTGTGCTTTTTATAATTTCATATTTTGGTAGTTTTGTCCAACCATAATATTTTGCCAAGTATTTATCAGTTTCTGTTATATCTTTTAAGTATTTTACTGCTAATTCATAAGTCTTGCAACTTGCAAGTATAAAGTCCTTATTATCACTTAATACTATGTTATACATATTCTACCACCTCTTCTTTGTAATATCATTATATCACACAAGTTTATCTATCTTGTGTTAAATTAACCTATTCTAATAAGTCCACCAATATTCTTTTTAATTGCAATACTTCCAAATTCACTACACCAGTCTGCACTTTTATTGTAAACATATACAAAAGCATAATCTTCTTTTAAATCTTCTTTATCTTCTTTCCACTCATCTTCAACATTTGATACATAAAATATATCATATAGTTCTCCAAATTTAGTTATATTATGTATTAAATGATATACTTTATAACCCTCGTGTTCTTTTTCAAAATTGTTTATAATTTCTTGTTCTTTCTCGTTTACTTCGTATAATGCACCTATGCTTTCACTTTCCCAAATTTTACCACTCTTAAAAGCACTTATACATTGTTTTGATAGTTTTAAAATTTCCATTCTTTCTAAACATTCATTAAATATTTTTTCTTCCATAATAACCTCCATTTAGTCAAAATTTCTTTCATTTATTGCTTGTATTGTTTGCTCTAAATCAAGCATTAAATCGTTGCTTTCCTTATATTTTGCTATTAATTCCTCTCTTTGTCCTTTTTTAAATTTTGTTATATTGTTTATGTACTTGTAGTTTTCTAAATATCTTGTTATATTATATCTCATAACTTTTGCTATTGCTCCCCTCATGCAAGATTGAAAATGGTACATTTCCCAAGTTCTATTGCAATATGTTACTTTATAAGTTCCATAATCATAATCATTAACAATAACATTTGTTTTATGTCCCCAACTTCTACTTGTACTCCAACTTTCATTTACTAATTCAATTTTATTTCCCTTTTTGCCATTCACTCTTTTTATTTCCATATTATCTCCCTCATTTCTATATATATTATACCATATCTTTTACTTTATCTTGTGTTAAATTTAATAACCTCTTTTTTCTTTTATTTTTTCGTGTTCTTCCTGTTCTTTTTCAATTAGTTTCTTGTGTTTAAATACCACTTCTTTATCAGTGTATTTGCTTGTAATAACATAATCTTTATTAATTAAATAACATATAACTTCACTATCTAATAAAGTATTATCTTTTCCATTTGTAATTGCATAGATATAGTTTTCCTGTTCGTTGAATTCTATAATTTTTTTCATATCTTCCAAGTTTTGAAAACTTGTTTCTATTTCTCTTTTCATTTCCGTAAAACTTAACATTTTAATATCTAATTCTTCAATTTTAGTTTCCATAATACTCTCCGTTCTTTTCTAAAATATTTTTTCTTTGTTCAAATGAATAAAGCCCTCTAATCATAAAATCTACAAATTTTTTATATACAGATGTTGCTTGTTCTATATTATCTAATAGAATACCTGCAAGTTCTTTTGTTTCCCTGTTATATAATTCTACTCTATATTTATTTCCGTTTTTGATAAGTTGTAACACTTGACTACTTGCATAGTCCTCCGTGCTTGTAATATTGTATATCATTTTTTCTTCCTCTTTTCTAAATACATTATACCACGACTTTTCCTCTATCTTGTGTTAAATTATATTATTTTTTGCTTGAACAACACCATATAACCAACCCTTTAACTCTTCAATACTTCCTACACTATAAATATAATTATTATAGTATGTATTGTAATAGTCGTATGTTAAGTCAAATCTATCTATATTTTCCCTCGTATCTAACCAAATATAAATGTTATGATTTCTTGTGTTATAAATAACCAAATCTTTTCCCTGTTCCAAATTGTCTTGAAGTGCCGTTAATTCCCTTTTTATATATTCTAAATCATTTTTACTTAAATTATTCATTTTTCTTTCCCTCACTAAAATATAAATCTTTTTCTTCCCAAGTCATATCACGATATTCTTTTATTGATATTTTTGGTAGTATCTCGTAGTAGTCGTAGTCCTCGGTATTCTCATTGTAAATTGCTTGATATAAAATATAAGTGTTATTTTTATTTGCCCAGTAGTTGTAGTTGCTTTCCTCGTGTAAAATTGCCTTTAAATGTTCCAATGCCTGTTTTTCCGTGTCAAATTCCATATCTCCACTAAAACTTTCCTCTTGTGTTATTGTATAAAATTCTTTCCTATTTCTTTCCATATTTTTTCCCTCATTTTTTAAATGTTTTCCCTTATGCTTATTTTTCCTCTAGTTTTTGCCAGTTTGTATCTAGGATTTTCCCAGTTTTCCACCTCGTAAAAATGCCAAGTTTCCCCCTCGTTAAGTTTGAAAATGCCCAGTGATTGCTCGTTGTACTTGTTAAGGTGGTCTGCTAGAAGTTGTGCCACTTTAAGACTACCACATTTTATACTCGTGCTGTTATTATAAATAAATTCCTTATCTTTTTTTGTTTTTGCCACTATATACATTTTAACACCTCATTTTTTTAGGAACAAAGGACTTGTTAGTCCTCGTCCTCTTCTTCATCAATTCCGTAGTATTCCCTGTATGTTTCTAAATCTTCACAAAGTGTATATTGTTCTATTGTTCTATAACCCGTGTAATAATATAATATATCATCAAGTGTATTTTCATTATAACCATTTATACCAGTTACACATCTTATAGTATCTTCACTTATTCCTAAATTATCAATCAAATAATTACTATATTCTTCTAAATTCATTTTTTATCTTCTCCTTCGTTTTTACTAATTATATTATAGCATATCTTTTGTGCTATCTTGTGCTAACTTTTATAAAATCGTTAGTTTTAGTTTTAAGTTTATAAAATTCTATTTGCTCATTATCTAGTAGTTTATTTATATCTTCCATATTATAACCTAACTTTTCAAGGTCGTGCATTGCCACTTTAAACTTTAAAATAGACTTGTCTATTTCTTTAATACTATCATATAAATCTTTTAAATATGTTTTTGTTTCACTTTTAAACATTTCTTTGTTTCTCCTTTTCAATTACAATTATATTATAGCATATAAAAGTCCTTATCTTGTGTCAATCGTGCAGTTTTTTTTAAGTCCTGTTATAAATAGCACTTTTTAGGAGAAACTTTTTAGGAGCGTAAAGTGCTTTACATCTGATTTACATTTACTTTACATAATTCATAAGCACATTTTAGCTGTTTTGTCAATAGTTTTAATGAAACTTTTTTTATAAAATTTTAGTAAAAATGGTTGTAAAATGTCCTTTAAAATGATAAAATATAGATAGTTAGGAGGTGGAATATATGAAATTAAAAAAGATTAAGTGGGAGAATATCTACTTAATTATGGTTATAATTCAATTGGTGTCGTGGTATTTTAAAGGGGTTTTGGATCTTGATTGTGTAGTATATTATGCATGTGTAATGATAGTATATTTTACTATTAAATATTTAAGAAAAAACGAAGAATAAAAAAGAAAAAGGAGAATTAAAAAAAATGGAAATAATAAAGTACAATATTTATATCGGTTTAAATGATAAGGACAGCAAGAAGCAAGAAGTAAGCACAAGAATTGCTAAAGAAGAAGTTATAAGAATATTAACTAATAATAATATAAATGGCTTAACAATGTACAAAGTAAACGGCGTTTTTAAGCATAAAACGGGAAAAATTGTTTTTGAAAAGTCCCTAAAAGTGGAACTATTAGAAGTTGAAGAAGAAGAAGTCATCAAGTCAATTGAAGAATTAAAAAAAGCACTAAATCAAGAAAGCATTTTATTAGAGAAAGAAAAGAAAGAAATAAGTTTTTTATAAAAGAATAGGAGAAATAAAAGAAAAAATGAAAAATAATAATAATGTATTTTATGCAGTATATGAAGTTTTAGCAAATGATGAAGTAATAAGGGGCGTTTTTGATTATAGTTTAGAAGTGGTAGAATTTTTGGAAAATAAAATAGATGTAAGGCATTTATCAACGTATATTAAAAATGAGTATATTATAATATTGAATAATAGAAGTTATAAAGTTTACAAGTTTAAAGATGATGAATAAATCATCTTTTTTTTATGGTTGTAAAAAATCTAAACACTTAAGGGGTGCAAGGGGTGTTATACCCTTTTTTATAAAATTGTAAAGTTTACATTTTTAAGATATTATTTTTTTATTTACAACATAAAATAATGAAATAACATTTTATTATTTTATTAAAGGGGGGCGTATTTTACAAATCATTTACACATTTTTTTTGAAATATAATGTGAGCACTTACCAACTCGAACCCCTATTACGATTTTCCCACTCACCTCATTCCTCATCTCAACCTCTTTAAATCTTCACTTCAACCTAACATTCCATCATCAATTTTAAACGCATTTTTAGCCCCATACAGCCACATTTATCTATCCCCTTGCACATTTATATTCCAAAGTCCAAAACACGCTTAAAACATTTTAAAAACAAGTCCCTATAATAAATCGTCTTGAGCGTAGCGAAAGACGATAAAAAAACTAATAAAGCAAGACGATTTATTTTGCTGATGTTCCACATCAGTTTTTCTTCTTGCGAAATTAGCACTTCGGGAGCCTTCGCCCTCACAAGGCGAAAAAGGCGACTCGTCCTAGCGGTTTGAGCAAAGAAGGAAAACGTAAAGATAACACTATACCTAAATAGATACTTAAAAAAGACAAAGGACTTGGCTTTTGAGAGTATCGTCATAATTCCATAGTGCGAGTACATAGATAAGGGTCTATTATGAAAATGTAAAGTTGGGTGTCGTGAAACACACACTACTGCACATTTTCTTAACGGGATGCTATTTCGCTGTGAGGGCGATAGCACCCTAAAAATGTTTGAGTGTGTTAGGAACGCACGAACAAGAAATAGCATAATATATAGAGCAAAAAAAGTTAAAAAACGCACCTTTAAAAATGCCCTTAAAATCGATTTTAGCACTTTTTAGGTGCTAGAAAAGGTGCTAGAATTTTTTTTTTGCCTAGATTCCAAGGGACTTTGCAGCCTTCTATCGTTAAATATATTACTACTATAAATATTATTATTAAAGGCAATTTAGACAAGCTAAACGCATTCCCCATGTAATTCCCCACGATTTAACGAAGTACCTTGGGACGCTGTCCCAAACCCTGAGATTTTACGATATAAGACATACCGAAAGGAAAGGCATAAAAAAAGGAAAGGCTAACGCCGTTTCCTTTCGTACATGTCGTCATTTGACTACTCAGGTTGCTTCTCAGCAGAGCCCTATCCTTTCAAATAACAAAATAAGCATACCACATTTTTATTCTAAAAGCAAGTCATATTTATTGACTTAATTATATATATATGATATAATGTGTCTATAAGAAAGTAGGAAAAGAAAAATACAAAGTTTTACGCAATGTATTATGACTGGAAATTTAAGAGAGGAGGCTTTTCAAATGAATAGGCACGAATATGAAATAAGGAAAGACCAAACTAAAAAAGTTTTTGATGTACTGGCCGAGATGATTAACGGGGGCGGGGGTAGTTATCGTTATTTGATTTATGATGAGTTAGGGTTCATGGATGGATACGTGGATTTGATAAGTGGCCTTGCCATAACTAATGCCATTTGTGAATTAGAGGAATGCAGAAGTTTAAAGAGTTATCTCAAACAAAAAATAAAAGAGCTTGATGACTATGTGAAATATATATCACAAAAAGTAAGACAACTTAAATATCGAACTAACGGTAAAACATTCTTGGCAAATGAAATTATGAAAAGCATAGTTGCCAAAGAGACATATAAAGAAATATTAGAAAGGATGGATTGTGAATGAATTTTTTAGATATGATTATAATTATTCTACTAGCTTGTGCTGTAGTTGGGGGAATTATTTTCTTTTGTTGGGCTAAGGACGAAGGTGGCGAACCAATAATATTAGCTGCCGTAGTAGTTTTAACAATTTCACTTTGTATAGGCCTTTTGATTCCTTTTGTAGTAATAGATAAAGGGGCGGGTTCAACTGTAGGAGAAATAACAAGCGTTGATAAGAACTTCTTTGGGACTACCGCAGTTTATATAAAGACGAGCGAAATTAGCCAAGAAAAATATTGTATAGAGGATAATAATCTTGCTTTAAAGGCTAGTGATTTAATAGGGAAAAAGGTTAAAGTTTATTATAATGAAAGAGTAGGTTTGTTTTCTACTGGGGCATGTAGCGAAGCACCTATAATAAAAATAAAAGAGGTTGGAAATGGAAAAGAAATTATGTATGAGGAGGGACAAAATGATAGATAAAATAACCATTACACTGGAAGAATATAAAGAGTTGTTAATTATTAAGGGCAAATACGAGGAACTTAAAAGTAGAGAAGGTTCTTGGATAAAGCCTACAATAACTTGGAGAGAATATGACAAGCCTAATATAGGCTCAAATCCAAAATGGACTATTGATAGTCGTGAAATAGAAACTAACAAGGATGACTGCGATGCTTAAAGAAAACATTAATATTCTAAAGACAGATTTAGAACTTAAATTAGATGACCTTAAAAATATAAAATATAGTTTTGAGAGATATAAAATGTATGTGGAATTTGATACGATATATATAGATAATTTTGACTTCTTGTTTAAAATTAATATGATAGTAATGGAAGGATTATATAAGCCTAGATTAAATGGGTTTTATGAGAATTATAAAGATGTATATAAATTACATAAAATTACAATATCAGAGGAATTGACGAACTATCTAACGGAAAAGTTAAAGGAGCATTTTGAAAAGAAGGATGTCTTATGCTAAAAATAGATGAACTACGTAAACTTAATAACCTATCTACGAGCTTAGATGAAAAAATGGAATTAATGCAAAGAGCCGACTTTTATGATAATTATTTAATTAAATTAATGCAAAGGTTTAAAGAAAAAATAGAGTTTGATAAATACTATTTATCTTATAGTGGCGGGAAAGATAGCCATTTTCTATATTGGTTTATAAAAGAAGTATTACAAGATGACAAAATCAAGATAGTAGGAATTAACACATATATGGAACACCACGAAATAAGAGATAGGATTTATGCAAATTGTGATGTCGTGCTTATACCCAAACTAAAACCCTTTGAGATAAAAGAAAAATATGGCAGCCCTTGTTTTAGCAAACAACAAGATGATTGGATAGATAGATATCAAAGAGGAAGTAGATGCAAAAGTTTAATACAAAGAGTCAATGGCGTAAATAAAGACGGCAAACCTACCATGTATAAGCTAAGCAAAAAAGCCAAGGATTTATTATTAAGTGGTGAATTGCATAGAGTTAGCCCTAAATGTTGTACCTACTTAAAAAAGAAACCTGCCAGAGATTTTGAAAAAGAATCAGGATTAAAGCCAATTTTAGGCATACGGGGGGGGGAGAGTATTTCTAGGAATACTAAATATACTGCTTGTCTAAATAAAAAAGGTACTTTCACTCCTTTGTGGGATATGACTGATGAAATAATGGACGAGATTTATAAAAGATATAATATAGAGATACCAAGCGTTTATAAATATGTGAATAGAACTGGATGTGCAGGTTGTGTTTATGGAAGTTGGAAACATGATACTGAAAAAGAACTTGCTTTATTACCATTGTCTCAAAGAAAATTTATATGTCAATATTTTAAAGAGAGTTACGAAGTTTTAGGGATAGATAAATATGTAGACTTGGAAACAGGTGAAATGATTAAAAGAAAGGAGAAATAAGAATAATGGATAAAGAAGAATTAAATGCAAAATTAGGATATAATAAGGAACTTTTAGAACAATTATCAAATGCCTTTGATTTACAAGAAGATTATAATGACCATGGTTGGGATAAATTATTTGAAATATGTAGATATATTTATAATTTAGAACAACAATGTGAAAAGCAAAAAGAAGTTATTGATAAAGCAATAGAATTTATTAAATCAAGTCAATGTAAATACGATGGTTGGGAAATAACAAACCAATTATATGAAAATGAAATAAAACAATTATTAGATATATTAAAAGAGGTATCAAAATGAAAATAGAAGATTGTAACGAATATTATATACAAGGTTCAGACCATTATTTAATACCTAAAGAAGTACTTGAAGAATTATATTATGAGATGGTTAGTTGGAGAGAGGATTATAAAAAATTAAAAGAAGTAATTGATAAGGCTATAAAATATATTGATGATTTGAGAGATGAAAGTGCCGAGAGGCAAGGATTTTATAATTGTTTTCCAGACGATTTATATATTGCTGATATAAATGAATTATTAGATATATTAAAGGAGGCATCAGAATGAATGAAACTGAAATAAAATGGAGAAAACAATTATTAAAAAGTTTAGCAAATATAACAGACCATACGTCATCCGAATATGAAATTATTTCAAATGGTGTTAAAACTATTTCTTTTTTAGAACAAGAGAATGAAAAGCTTAAAGAAAGAATTGAATATTTAGAAAGAAGTAATAACCGTAGAGAAGATACTATCTTAGAACAAAGACAAGAAATTAGTAATCTAGAAGATAATTGGAATAAGTTAAAACAAAAAATAATAGATAGTTTTAACAAAACTCAAGATATGCAATTTTTAGGTGTATTACAAGATATGCAAGAACTAAGACAAGGAAGTGATGAGCAATGAATAAAGAAGAAATATTAAAAGAGATTATGGAACTTCCAAAAATCGAAACAAATAATCCTATAAGTGCTATGAATGGTATAAATGTTGATGACTTGATGAGTGCTATTGATAGATTTAATAAAATTCCTGACTATAATGATTTATTAAAGGAAAATAAGGAATTAAAAAAACAACTTGATGAGTATAAAGGTTCACATTATTGCAGTTTTATAGATATTTGTAAAAATACAAAAATCGCTAATTATAATCAACAAAAGGAGTTCCTAGATTATTTAGAAGATGAAATAAAAAGACTAAAAGAAAGTGATATATATCAACCATTGCAAAAAATGGCATTAGCAACACATGAACATACTTTACAAAAATACAAAAGTATAATAGGAGATATAAATGAAAAGAAATGAATTTGAACAAAAATATCTAAACAAAATGGTAGAGGTTGTACTATTTGATAATGATACTTTTAAAGGTTATTTATATTCAACTAATGACTATATGAATAAAACAAAATTATTAGATGTGAAAAACCATTATTTTGTAGGTAATGATATAAGAGATAATGGGGTAAGATTTAGAAAATCGCACATAAAAAAAATAAAGTTAGTGAGTTGTTTAAGTATAAATAAACACTATAAATTAGGAGATGATAAAAATGATAGTAGATGATGCAACTAAAACTATAATAAACGAGTTACAATATCATATAGTACCTTGCACTAAAAGTGATAATATTCTTTTAATATTTGATAATAAAGCAGAATTATTAAAATATAAAAGAGCTAAAAAATATATATGTCCTAATGAAATTTTAAAAACTCAGAATGAATTACTTGAAACAAATGCGTTAGTTGGTATTAGATATAAACAATATTATTTTGTGTAGGAGGTAAATAATGGAAGAACGATTATATAAAATATATGGAAGGATAGAAGATTTAGATAAGTTGGAAAAAGCTTTAAGACATATTGAATATTTAGGAGAAATAGGGGCTAGTAGAAATGTTTTAATAAGAGTAGATGGTGATGGCTCAGGGAGAATCAAAGTGTATAAAGTTCTTCGAGGAATGATTTATGAACAAGAAAAAATAGATAAAGAACAATATAATATAAAACAAACTAATCAACAAGCTTTCAGAGAAGATATAGTTGGAATATATGATATTGGCTAGGAGGTAAATAGTGAATGAATTTGAGAAAATAAAAAGAGAAAATGAGATTATGAGAAGATATTTAAATGCAATTTACACTTTAGGTTTTGATAGAGATGGTTTTACTAGAGCTGAAGATTTGGGGGATTTAATTGATGAGCTTGCTCATTATGCTCAATTAGGATTAGAATGTAACACAGAGGAACCTATGAGTACAAATGAGGGTATAAAATATAACATTTTAAATGAAGTTTTATATTATTCTAAAGAAAAAATAAAAGAATTGAGCAACACGGTGGAATTAATGGATAGTGAAGACTATAAGGACAGATTTAAGGCAGAATATTATCAAACAAAGATAAGATATGATAAGCTTCACAAAATGGTGATAAAGTATGAAGCAGGTACGCTTGATTTCACTCCTAGTTGTTCGTTAGAATTATTAAAGAATCAACTATCTTATATGGGAAACTATCTTAGAATATTGGAAATACGAGCAGAGGTAGAAGGGATAAAGTTATAATGAAAGAAAATGAATTTATAAAATTATGTAAAAATGAAATAATCGCATACTATAAAAAAGAAGGAGAAATTACTGACAACGTATGTTTAGAGGAAAAGGATGTTTTTGTGGTATGGCTATGTAAAACATTACAAAATAATAAAGCTTTACTTAGCACGAATATATATGATGGAATGTATTTTGAATGTACTTATAATGGTGATAAAAAAGAGTTATATTTAGATGCTTATAAGAAATGGAAAAATGTTTGTATAAAGGTAGGAGAAGAAGATGAAGAAAAATAAGATAAGTGTAATTATATTTAATGAAAATCATTGGGGTTGTTTAGCAACATTAAATAATGAACTTCCAAATATTCTATTAGAAGATGGGCAAAACTTATATCAAGGGCTAGAACATCTAAGAGAGAGCTTAAAAATAAAGTGGTCTAATGAGTTATTAAACTATATTGTAAATGCTAAAGACGTAAATGAGTATATTTTCATCGTAGCGACAAAAGAAGAAAACGACCAATTGAATTGGGTTTTAGGTTCTGATACTGAAAATTTGGGTGAGTTAAAAATAAATAGCCATTTATTAAATGACTTAATAGAAAGATTTAAGAATGGATTTGTACTTGATGGAACAAGATATATTGAAGAGGAATAACCCTCTTTTTTTATTGACAATGCACACGCTTTTTGGTATAATCAAATTGAAGATAGAGAGGGAAAATATGGAAAAAATCATTATTGGAAAATATATAAGAGGGTACGATATGACTCCACAAAATAGAAAAACAAAAATAATTCATTTAATTTCAAATGGGGATGTCGAGACTTTGTTAGGTATAATAAAATGGTTTGGGGCATGGAGGCAATATTGTTTCTTTCCAGAGGCTAATACTTTATATAATAATGAATGTTTAAAGGATATAAAAGAGTTTTTAGAAAAATTAAATAAGGAGAAAAAAAATGATTAGTGTACTGTCATCTAAACCTAAAAAAAGTATGAGAACATTTATTAGGGATTATAAATATTTAATAGAAAAGGCTTGTTTTAACATCAATAAGGTTGTTTTAAAAAATGGCGATGAGCTAGAATTTTGTGATAGCAAGATTGGGAAAAAAGATTGTCGTGATTTTGAAGATGTTTATTCTTTCTACTCAAGATATTATAACAAAATTTTACTAAGAAAAATAGGGATGGTAAGAAGCTTATTACATGATTACAGATGCCAAAAAGATGAAACAATAAATCTCTATTGTGATGAAATAGAATGGGCTTTAAACGAGGTAATGTAGATATGAACAAAGAAGAAAACTTAACTGATACAATATTAGAATCATTTTGGTTTGATAATGATTGTCCTATAGGATTTGGTTTTTCTTTAGATAGTGATGAGGATAAAGCACAAGATAAATTCTTTGAGAAAAACTGTTGTGAGAAAAATTGTAACGATAATTATAAAGAATGTTGGAGAAAATATTTTGAGATATTAAAGAATATTAAGGAGGAGAAATGTCAAAAGAAAGAGAAATGAAAATCAAAAATACTTACTTGCAAAAGATTATTGATATAGGGTGCTATGATGAGAATACTATAGATGTTTCTCATTTAAAAAATATAATAGATGAACTTGTAAGTTTAGCAGAAAAAGGTCTTGATAATGATGATGAAAGCCCTTATTATGCTACCTTTGAAGATGGTAAAATCTATAATATCCTAATGGAGGAAATAAAGTGAAAGAAGAACAGAAAAAAGAATTGAGAGAGTATTTGATGGGCAAAATTAGAGAGTTGCAGGCTAATATGAATAAATCAAAAAAAGGTTTTCATAATTACACGATTGATAAGGCAAAAAGAGATATGTGTAAGGAGGTGCTTGAGAAACTATGAGTTTAGATAAAGCAATTAAATATGGGAAAGAAAAACGAAAACTTTACAGGGGAGCTAAAGCCATAGATAGATGGTGTAGAAACCATGGTAATTGTATGTGGTGTAAAGAAGGAAGATTACATAAAAATAAAAAAAAAGACAAGAGTGTCTTAGAACAAATGGAGGATTCTTATGTGTTCATGCAAAAATAGAAAAATCTCAAACGATTCTTATGATGTAAATATAAAACTTAAAGATGGCAAGATGATTAGTGAAAGTATAAGAGATATTAAAGAATTAAAGGCTTTACTTGAAACCATCAAACAGGAACCTGTCGAGGTTGGGTTACAAAGAGTCAAAGGAGTATATTATGAGAAATGATATAGGGCTAATATACTTAGTTATGAATAAAATGAATCTTGGCAGGTTCCATGATGAAATACTTGACCTTGGATTTATTGCTCTTGCTAGAGGATATAAAGCGTATGATGAAAGTAAAGGTGCTTTGAGTACCTTTCTCTGTGTTTGCATAAGGTCAGAGTTTCTTAGGTGGTTAAATACAAGAAAGAAAAAAGAAGAAATTGGAACCGAGGTAAGTTTAAATCAGGAAGTAGCTGATAATATTGAGATGGAGAGTTTAATTTTGGCTACCGAAGGGAATCCACATCGTGAATTAATGAAGAAAGAATTATTAGATTGTATAAAAAAATTACCAGAAAAAAAGAGAAACTTAATTTGGCAATTTTATTTTGAGGGTGTCTCTGTGGAAACTCTTGCAAAGTCAAGGAAGGTTACTAGAATGGCTATTTATGACGAAATAAAAAGAACACGGGAAAAATTAAAAAAGATATTACAAGAAAGAGGAATTAATTCCTCTCAAGATTTTTTAAGGGAAGATAATTTAATATAGGAAGGAGAAAAAATATGGAAGAATATGAAGAACTAAATGAGGAATTAAAAAAAGCTGATTTTGAACATGGCTTATTGCTTATTGTTACCTATTTTGCTGGGAGAGACATACTTCTTTCACCAATGCCTAAAAATTTAAGTAAAGCAATAGATTCATTTAAGGATAATATGGTGGATTATATTTTAGAAAAACTAAATTTAATAGAATTGTTTTTATGTAGAAAAGAGCTAAAGGATTTCGTTATTAATAGATGTGATTTAAGACTAGATGCTTATGATAGAGTTAAATTATTCTATGAAGGAGAGCAAATAGGAACATCGAGATTTAATTACAAAAAAGCAGACTTAGACAAGAATGAATTGAAAAAGTTTTTCGAGAATGCTATTGCAACAGGTAGAGATGTATGCGTTGAGGTTAAAGCACCAAAGAAAAACTTTAGTGAGTATATCGTTACTAAGAACGAAGATTTAAAAGATAAGTTAGACTATTACCTAGAAAATTTTGATGATGATTTATGTTCTAAGGATGGAAATGATATTAGGATACATGAAATACTTTTATTCCATTTTATTATATAGGTAAAGAAATGGAAAAGAAAAAGTATAAAGATAAGTGCGACGAGTGTAAAAAATTTGATTTTTGTCAAGGATATAATGGCAAGGTATTATGCGAAAAATGCATTGCCAAAATAAAACAGCAATAAAGCTGTTTTTATTTTGTTTAACTGTACATTTCATTTCTTGCTTTTTGTTTTTTTAGTGATTTTTCTAGTGCTTTTGAACACCCTCTCTTTTTCAAACTATGGTCTGTGATTCCATTCATAGCTCCTAGTACTAAAAAAGTACTTATCAATGTTAACATATATTCTCCTCCTTTTTATCTATATAGAGTTTAACATATTAAGGTTTAATTGTCAAGCCATTTTTGTAATATATTTCTCATTCTTTTAGATGGTAGATAAATAAGAATTTCTTTTTTGTTTCTTATAGCACTTCTAAATATAAGTTGTATAAGCTCTGAAAGAGCAAAGTTATCTTCATTGACAGACACATGATTATTGATAAAGAAGTTTTTAATAAGGGGGTTTAGATATCTATTTGAAATATAAGCAATAGCTACTCGGTCTATGTAATTATTGGTTGCTCTTATATTTAATGGTACGAAGCTTTTCGCATATCCTTTGCCTTTTAATTTTTCTTTTGATTCTTTAAAAGTAGTCCAAAGTATTTTCCCTGAAGGTAAGTCTACGATATTTCTAAAAAAATTATATATATTATTTTTTAATTTTTCAATTTCTTTATCCGTAGATGATTCAAACCAAGATACTGAAAGGCTGCTTCTATTTTCGCCAATGGCATTTAATTTTGATATATTACATACTTTTATTAGATTTTTGATTTCTTTTTCATTATATTCTTGTCTTTCTTTTGTCAAATGAAAATCTTTTATATACCAATATATATATTCTGTGTGATATATATCAAAATAATACTTTTGAATTTGGCAATTAAACATATAAGTTAAAAGATAGACCTCTTTAAAAGCTTGAAATATTTCAATTGGGAAAAATTGTACTAGAGCATGAGCTTTACCTTTTTTATCTATGGAAGCCTGTACTCTATTGTTTTTTATCATTTCCTTATATCCTTCAAACTTACCTTCGTATTCTTCCTCAGTCCACCTTAAAATATTGTTGTCGGTTATTTCAACATATTTATCCATTATGGTCTTTAAGTCGTCAGGAGTAATACTAATGGTTTTGACTACATCTGCTACCTCATCCATTATTAGAATATAATTTTGCTCTTTTATTAAATTGATAATTTCGGGCGTGAATTTTTTAAATAATGCATGTGTAGATACAATATTTTCACCTTTTTTTAGTAGTTCTTTAATACTCATAAGTTTATTTCTATTTTTTATTATTCTAGGTTCTTTAAAGTGTTTTTTATAGCAAGAAATTTTTATTCTTTCAACCTCAGATAAAAAAGGGGTAATGTAGAGATATTTTACATTATTATCATTGGTTTCGTTTATCATATTAATTAAACTTGTGCTTTTCCCAGCCCCACATATAGCGTCTACGACATTAACTTTCATTTTCTTTAAATGCCTCCTTTAATTCTTTTTCTAATTTTAAGAAACGTGTGTTTCGAGAAGGTGTTCTATGAATAACAATCTTCTTTTTTTCTATAGGTTGGTTATGGACTATGAAATGTATGTTTCTTTTAGTAGCAAAAGCATAAACAACTTCTTCTTGTGGAAATAACCATTCGGTTATTCTCTTTGGCACTTTATATTTCTTTACATTATTATCACATAAATCAATTATTCCTTTTTCGCTTTCTTTTCTTTTATTTTCATTTTCGTCTCTAAGTTTCTTTTTCCAATATTCAGTGTCCCTTATTTTCTTTGCTTTTCTTCTCTCTTCTCTTGCTTGATTCATTAAATCTCTTATTTGTTTGTCGTTATCACTTAAATTTTCGTAAATAGTTCTGCTTGAATGCCTAGATAATGGTTTAACAGTTCCTATTTCAAAGTCATTATTTACAATATATTTTAATCTAGTAGTATGCATATGTAGAGTTTCTGCAATTTTAGATAGATAAAAATTCCCTTCACCCGTTTTAATTCTTCTTTTTTCTATATATTCTAAAACTTTTAGTATTCGACTTTTACTTTGAAAAAAACGAAGTTCTTCTGGGAAAGGTTTTTTTTCTAATCTTTCATATAGTATGTTTAGAACTTCTTGTTCATTATATGCAGGTACTAATATTGTAATTAGTTTTTTCTTTTCTTGTTCCATAATAACCTCCTCCGATTATTTTGATACTATATTTATATCACATTTTTCAAAAATAGTAAATAGGCTACAATTTTACGTTTACTTCTTGCATTATAATATTATTGATTATGGCTAATTTTGGTGTCATTTAGCAATCTATATGTTTTACATATATCACATTCTTTGCATATAAACACTCTGTCTTGAAAAATTAGTTTTAATGTATTAATAAATTCGTCTTCTTTATCAATTAAATGTATTTCTAATTTTTGTGGTAATAAACATAATAATGTATTTAGAGCAAAGTCATTAGAAGAAAACGATATGTCTGACAAATATTTGGCGTTGTATATGTTTTCTGAAACAGATACTATATTTCTTTTTTCATCTAACAAAACTGATTCTCCATTAATATAAATCAAATGTAGTAGTGTATATTTTGATGCTCTAGATTCTATATAGACTCTTAACAAACTAATAAACTCTCTATATTCTTTTTCAATAATAAATTTATTTACTGCATTGTCTACTACTTCATCCAAGTATTCTAAATATTTTTTTAGTCTAAAATATACAAAACCATCTATAATCATGCTATTGTTTTCTCTGATATATTTTTTTATATTGTTTTTTTCTGACAGCTTTTCTATATAAATT
>OLHA01000280.1_pt1 | contig 30359 bp, 30 predicted proteins | sample 1605961 | NCBI WGS metagenome assembly OLHA01 (sample SAMN03283288) | human gut metagenome | biome: human-associated habitat; material: feces | host: Homo sapiens | place: Peru | collected 2012
AACTGAAGTTTTTCACTCTCAAACCTTCAAACAAACAATTCAAAACAGCTTCTAAGAAGTTGTCTTGATTTGTTTGAAAACAGCTTCTTGGTGACCGGATGTTAGCGTCCGCCTCCGCCGGATCCTCCGCCGGAGAAGCCTCCTCCGCCGCCCCAGGATGACGATCCTCCTCCGCCGCTTGAGCTTGAGCTGTTGAGCGAGGCCTCATAGGTGGAGGCCGCCACATTGAAGTCCCTGGAGGTCATGTTGATCATGTCCCAGATCATAATGTTGGTCGCGCTGTCGGCAAAAAACTCCGCGGACGAGGACAGCCTGAAGTACTCGGGACAGACTTTCCGGAAGTCCTTTATCACCTGGTCGGCGATGCCGTAAAGGGATGCGAAGACAAGGTAGTCGTTCCACAGTTTCACCTCTACCACACCCCTGTCCTTGATCAGCGTGAAATCCTTCAGGAATTTTCTGAGTCCGAAGACCTGGCGAACATCCTCCGGCTTCATCGTCCAGACGGTCGCTCCGTTCTCTATCCTGTTGCTCCAGGCGTACAATGTCCTGCCGTTGTACCTGGACCATCTCCTGAGCTCGTTCTTCTGGAGAATCCTGTCATCTCCGGCGGCCTCCTTGATGAACGAGTGCAGCTCGGACTCAAGCTTCGTGTCATTGTCATCGTCCTGCGCCGCGGTGTCCGGAAGATCCTTGACCAGCATCTGAGGCTTTGAGCCGTCCGGCTGCGGGACAATCTCGAATCCTCCCTTAAGGAAGAGCCTTGTGATGTAGGCGGCGATAAGATTCTGTCTTTGGGTTGATTTGAGGCCCTCGAACTCTGTCAGTATGTTGCTTGCCTTCCGCAAGTCACCGTTTACCGGCGTGTCCCTGTACCAAGGCACATCCTTGATCCTCCCACCAAGAAGCTCCTTCTTGCGTTTGATCTTGTTGATCTTGTCCTTTATGGCGGCGATGAGAGCCAGGAACACAAGGATGACGATGAAGGCAAAGAATATGACGGACGCCCATTCCCAGAAGCCGTACTCTCCCGAAGAGGAGTAGTCACTGCCTTTTAGGGCCTTCTTGCGGACTTGGTCGAATGTCCGCTTCTCTACAAGGTCCGGATGGAACATGCCCTTCTCGAAGCCGACCATGACGATCATAGCACTCTCCTTGATGAAAGGCTCCGTGGTTCTGGCCACGACAATCCCGTTCTCCACGTGTATCTCTCCCCGGAAACCGAACGCCCAGACCTTCGTGTTCTCCGTGGAGAACTCCATTCCCGGTTTCCTGACGGTCAGGATGATGGATTTGGGTGACGAACCCAGGTTACGGGCTACGAACATGTGGTTGAATCCGTCCATGTCCTCATGACCCTTGACAAGGCCGGTGAGAAGATAGCGGACGGTGTAGGTGTGCCTGCCGGAACTTCCCACGCCCCAGCAGATCTCATAGCCGTTGGATTTGGTCACAAGTCCGCAGCGGCCCGCCTTCAGGGCGCGGCTGCGGTCTACATCCCATTCGCCTTCGTTGAGATAGTCGCCGAGGGTCTCGTCGCTGACTGCCAGATCCTCAATGGTCATCTGACCCATGTTGTCGGCCACGAGGTACCACTCCGTAATGTCGTCAGAGACATCAATATGCCATGTCTCGGTCACAATGGCAGATCCGTTGTCCCGTAGTTCCACGTTGATTCTCAACGAGTCAACGTCGCTGCCGGACATCGGGACAGCGACGAGAGACAGGACGGCGGCCAGGAAAAATGTCCAAAGCCTCCTCATGATCCTACTTGTTGAATATGTCTGAGACTGAAGGCGCGTTGACGACGGTCTGGTCTTCCGGCAGGAGTTCGTGGGTCGAGAAATGGAGCATGGCGGCCACCATTGAGGAAGGCCATTGGCGAGCCATCATATTCATCTTCGTCACGCAGTCATTGTAGACCATCCTGCTGAGACGGACTTTCTCCTCGTAGTCCTTGATGTCGCCCATTGTCTTGACAAACACCGTGTTGGCACCCAGCTGAGGGTACTGCTCGGCGACTACATTCAAGCGTCCCACAACAGAACGAAGAGAGGCCTCGCTCTCCGCCAACTCGCCCGGATTGGAGACATTGGCGTTGCGCTTCGAGATCACGTCCACAAGGGTGTCGTGCTCGTACTTTGTGTACTGCTTGGTCATCTCGACCAGATTCGTCACGGCATCCCAACGGGATTTCATCTGGACGTTGATCTGGCTGAAAGCGTTCTTCATCTTTTCCTCCAGAGCGACGAATTTCCTCTGGGTCAAGAAGATGTAAATGAATATGACCACCAAAAGGGCGATTATCACCAAAACTGTCGTTGACATGATGCTGATATGTTAAATGGTTAAACGATACTATCCTACCACCCAGACAAGCACGTGGTTGTCAAAGGTGATATATTCAAGCTCAAACTCTTCCTCGTAGCCATCCTTGTGGATGAAGGTCGCGTCAAGCTCACCCTCCCCTTTCGGGCGGAAACGCTCGACCTCGATCTGCTCGGCGAAATTCACCCTGTAGGCCGAAAGTCTTTTGAAGATGGCTTCCTTGGCGCACCAATAGATCGCCAGCTGCTCGTTCCTCTTGTCATCATCAAGGTCATCGACCTCGTCCTCGGAAAGAGCCTTGCGCTCCACGGCGGAGAAGTCACGGGACAGGGACTCGATGTCTATTCCGACATCCTCGTTGTCATTCAGGATGACAGCGACATATTTATCCGTGTGTGTGATGCTTATGTTGGTGACGCTGTTCTCCAGATAAGGTTTTCCGTTGTCATGGTGGCTCAGATAGACCTTCTCTCCGAACAACTCGCAGAGAAGCGCCCTTACCGCAAGCCTCTGCTTACGGAGTGATTCGTTGCTTATGAATGAGATCTCCTCCATCTCGTCGGACGGCACGGAGGCGAGCTCGCGAAGTTTATCTTCCGTCTCGGTTATCTGCCAAACCCCGATCAAGGATCTGGACTCTTCCAATTCCTTTTTTAAATATAGTGCCATAGATTCAGATATTCAAACAAGAAAATTCCCCCGCGGCCCTGACCCGGCCCGGGATGTTCAGCGAATGATTATATAACGTGCCGCACGACAGCGGATCGTCCGATCGGGGGTCCGCCTTTGATTTGCCGTCTGTCAGAATAGAACTGGGAGGTTCCATATAATCAGTTAATCTTCTTTTATCTGTGCAAATATAATGATTTTTTGAATTAGAAAGAAAATACGACAGAAATTGTTATCTTTGTACCACTTTTGACTGTTATAGGATTTTTAACATAAAATTTTATTAATCATGGGATTTTTGACAAACGAGAAGCTGCTCATCGTCGGTGCCGGCGGTGCGATCGGCTCCAACATGGCTCAGACCGCCCTTATGCTCGGTCTTACTCCTAACATCTGTCTCTATGACATCATCGAACCGGCTGTCCACGGTGTAGCCGAGGAAATGTACCACTGTGCTTTCCCAGGTGCCAACGTAACTTGGACAACCGATCCTAAGGAGGCTTTCACAGGCGCCAAGTTCATCATCTCTTCCGGCGGTGCTCCACGTAAGGACGGTATGACCCGCGAGGATCTTCTCAAGGGCAACTGCCAGATCGCCGCTCAGTTCGGTGACTACATCAAGGAGTACTGCCCTGATGTCAACCACGTTGTGGTTATCTTCAACCCGGCCGATGTGACGGCTCTCACCGCCCTCATCCACTCAGGCCTCAAGCCTAACCAGCTCACCTCTCTCGCGGCTCTTGACTCCACACGTCTTCAGGAGCAGCTCGCGAAGGCTTGCGGTGTTCCGCAGTACAAGGTTACCGATTGCTACACCTACGGCGGTCACGGCGAGCAGATGGCTGTCTTCGCGTCAAAGGCAAAGGTTGACGGCAAGCCTCTCTCCGAGTACAACATCTCCGAGGAGCGTTGGGCCGAGATCAAGCACGACACCATCCAGGGTGGCTCCAACATCATCAAGCTCCGTGGACGTTCTTCATTCCAGAGCCCTGCCTACCAGGCTGTCAAGATGATCGAGGGCGCTATGGGCGGAACTCCGTTCACCTGGCCTGCTGGTTGCTATGTCAACTGCGACAAGTGCGGCTTCAAGAACGTGATGATGGCTATGCCTACCACGATCGACGCCACCGGTGTTCACTTCACCGAGCCTCAGGGAACTGAAGTCGAGATGGCTGACCTCCAGAAGTCTTACGAGCACCTTTGCAAGATGCGTGAGGAGATCATCGCCCTTGGCATCGTTCCTCCGGTAGAGGACTGGAAGAAAGACAATGTAAACCTTTAGAAGCTGTTTTGAATTGTTTGTTTGAAGTTTTTCACCTCAAAGAACATTTTAAACAACTCAAAACAGCTTCTTGGTCTTCGGACTGTATAAAGTGCGGGAGGCCGGCTTTCAAGCCAGCCTCCCGCACTTTATGTATGCTCTTGACCAGGGCAACCGCATCAAATTCTAGCGCCCCTAAGCAGTTCCAGAAGATAGTCCTGTGAGAGTGATGCCCTGAACAACCTTTTCCGTATGCTTCTGTTGTCGCTGTGCGCCTTGACGATCTGGAGCGCCATCTTCCTGACGGTGGAGAGGTTCTGTGCCGCGAAGCCTTTTCTGGCGCGGCAGGCGTCCTCCTTGAAGGTCACGTCCAGATGCCAGTGAAGCTGGTTCTCTATACCCCAGTGCCCTCTTGCGAGCATTGCGTAGTACGCGGCGTGCGGATGGTCCTCATCGCTGATGTAGTGCCTCACGGAGGAGGCCGCCCCTTCGGGCGTGGTCACGGTTGAGGTCACCTCCACGACGGTCCTGACGCCGGGCCACCTGGAGAGGACGGCCTCGTCCTCCATGCTATCGGCGGAGGCTATCCGGCAGACCCTCTCCTCCACGCGCCCGTGGCCGGTCTCCATCTCCGATGAGGTGTCCGTGACGCTCCCACACCGGAACGCGCACCTGACGGCCTCCCGCAGGGACGGCTGGTTGTCCTTGACAGCGAGGAAGTAGTGTGCGTTGCCCTCCAATATGCGCTCCGCGATGGCCGCCTGGGTGCCCGCGGCGTCGATCGACACCACTGCCCCCTCTATGTCAAGCCTGTCGAGCAGGCGGGGTATGGCGGGTATCTCGTTCTCCTTGTCCGTAACGGACTCCCGGCCGACAAGGAGGTGGTTCTCCGTCACGTACGCGCCGAGTATGTAGTCGCCTCGGGTCCCGTTGGCCCTCGGACTCGCACCGCGCAGTTTCTTCCCGTCTATCGCCACCCGCTTCTCACCGAGCGATGACAGGAAGGATCTCCCGTGTTCGGACAGGCAGCGGCGCAGCTCCTCCGGGCATACCGCAGACATCAGACGCTCGAATGTGTCAGGGGACGGGGACGTGTCGTTGTCGGTCAGGAGGTTGAAGTCCCTGGCACGCGCATGGGCGAACTCGCTCATGTCGACGTAGTCCTCACCGCCGCAGAGGTAGGTGAGAAGGGAGATCGTGAGGAGGTCGGAGATTGAGTAGATGCAGCGCGCCGTCACGCGGTGATCGGGGAAATCCGCAAAGATTTGATAGGTTGTCGCCATTGATTCAATACTTGTTATTAAGTATTAAAGTTACTAAAAATCAATGATATATGCAACTCTTCGAGAGGCTTTATACGACTTTTTTACACACAATGCTCCACTTGTTTCCGCCGGCGGTTATTATAGTAGTGAAGATGTCTTCACCGCATTGCCGTATGCAAAAGGAAGGAGGTATTTTGATGCGGTTGCCCTTGGTTTTTACAATAAGGGTGCAGTAGTATGAAATAAAATGCGTATATTTGTCAGGTTGTTTTCGGACAACAGACATATAGAAAGCGTTTAGCTTGTCCCAATTTGATGAATCTGGACAATTCATAGTGGATTTGGGAAGAGTGACAACGTTTACACTGGCTATTTTATGGGCTCTGCCCACATTATAGCAGAAAGTGTGAGCAGTTCCCATTCTTATTCAATCCACGGCAGTCCAGAGCCAAATCAAATGGATAAGTCTAAAGGAGGTTCGCGCTTTCTTTTATTAAGTACTGCTCCGAGTCGAGCCTCTCGGTGAAGTGAAACGAGAGTATGCTACATAATTCGGTAGAAGGAGGATTACTCCCGGCTGTTGATACTATTCGTATAAACAGCGGTGAATACATAGCTCTATCCATTCTTGAGGTTCGGGCAGTTCCTCACATTTCAATTTTATCTGATGACGTATCCTCTGAAGCTCGCAACCGAATTATTGAGCAGGCGGCAGCTGATATGTCAAACTTTCTCACTGAGATATACCAGCAATATAAGGAGCAGTATAAAGCGGAGTTGGTTAATCCTGACATGTCTTTTGAGTTGATTTGGACAACAGCGCCTGTCGAGAATCAGCCCTATGAAGCAACAATACGATTATTCATTATCTTGAGAAGTATCCATAAGGATGTAGGAACGGCGTCAAGTCTGGTTGGGACGGTTTCAAAGCTTATCTCCGCCACATTGGATGGTGGCTTGTATGAGTATTCCTCCTATCCAGTATCGGAATTTTCGAAGGTCTTTGGGGCTATTTGTCATGGGACTTGTCACGCCATTGTTAAGGAGGAGCGCACAGAGAACCTTCAAAATAGTTATCTGCCAGTGTGCTATGCCTTTGACCAATTCCCTACGGATTACAAAGATTTGAGTAGATTGGCAAACATTCTTATCCGGCATCCCCATTGCGCAGTATCCTTTCAATTGATACCGACATATTATTCTCCTGAGGAACTTGCGGAACTAGAGACGCTTCATCAGAACCTAAGTATGCTCGGACACGGTGTTTCGGACAGGCAGGTCGGCAATGTTAGTTTCACCAACGCCGAGAGGTTGATGAATCTGTACAAGCATTATTCCGATAACCGTAACCGCTCCTTATTCTTATACAATATTGTCGTGTACGGTAGAAGCGAATCACTTCCGGCAGTTTCATCAAAGGTGATGGGGCAATTGACTTTTACAGAAGATGTGTCTCCGAACCTGCAAATTGTCAAGGTAGACTGCTCCGCATTTTATCAGAGCGAGCAGATGATGTATCCCTTGCCCTGGGTCGTAAACGAAATACTCATAAACAACAATAGATCTGCCGCAATATGGAACGGACAGTATGTCTGTCCTAACTTATATCGTTTCCCCTACATCATTACGGCAGATGAAGCAGCCTCCTTCTGGAGACTTCCAATAGGTGATGATAGGGTCAATGCAGGCTTAACCGTCAATGAGACAGGGAAAGCTAATAAAACATATTCGAAGAATCTCATCAATGCCGGAGACATTGAAATCGGGAGGCTAAAATCATCTAATTCAAATTCTATTGGCTTCACGCTGAAGGATTTGGCGAAACATATGCTCATCGTTGGGACACCTGGCTCTGGTAAAACGACATTCTCTGTCGGTCTTCTTGACCGGTTATGGAAAGACCATCACATCCCTTTCCTGGTAATTGAACCGGCCAAAAACGAATATAGGGCATTGATACAAAGCATTCCTGAACTACAGGTTTTTACTCCAGGCAAGAATTTCATTTCCCCTTTTGTCTTCAATCCTTTTGTCCCACCGAAGAATGTACGACTTGAGACATATAAATCCACATTGAAGACAGCCTTTGCCGCAGGTGTATCCATGTCGACACCTCTCGACAAGATTTTTGAGGATACCGTAAACAACTGCTATTCGGATTTCAGATGGCTGGACTCGTATACGGTGGATAGTAAAGGAAAGATATTCAATATCACGGACTTCATCAAATGCTTCCAAGAAACGTTTGATTCAATCGGCTATACCGGGGATGCAAAGAATATCGGGCGAGCCGGTATCGTGAGACTTAAGAGTCTGGTCAATTTGTTCGACAACTGCTATTCGATTCCGATTGAAGATATTCTCAAAAAGCCAACTATCATTGAACTTGCCGCCATTGAAAATAGTGAACAAAAGGCTCTGATTATCGCTTTGCTCCTACTGTCGATATTGGCCTATGTCAATGCAAATTACATCGGTGAAGGCGGGTTACGTAACTTCATTCTTCTTGAAGAAGCTCACGTCCTACTTGATGTCGACACTAACGTAGGTGAAGGGTCAGCGAACCCCAGCGCCATTGCTCAAGGACTCGTTAAGCGAATGCTTGCGGAAATCCGTTCATATGGTGTCGGACTTGCCATCGCAGATCAATCTCCCAGAAAAGTTGGAATAGACATTGTGGCTCTGACTGACATCAAGGTGGCATTCCGTCTGGTAGAAAGCAAGGATAAGGAAATACTGGCCAATGCGACCAGTATGAACGATGCACAAATGGCGCGGCTTGCCAAACTGAAGCCAGGCGAGGCATTCCTCTTCTTTAACCGCCTGGACGAACCTGAGGAAATCATTACTCCAGATTATCGATTTAACAATCAGATTAGCATTTCTTTATCTGATGACGGCATTAAGGAATTATCATCGTATTGGAATAACAAGCAAGACAAACTTAGACCATATCCAGAATGTGCGTTCTCGCCTTATTGTAAGGAATGCTGCGACTTCGAACGTAGGTTGCTAGCCAGAGAGATTGCACGAAGGATGTTTAAAGCGGTTCATCAAGGCACGAATAATCCTGAACCAATTAAGAACATATTTTCGCACTTTACTGGATTGATTAAAAACGAGTTAAACGATGAGCCCTATAGCAATGAACTCAAGGCTTGCACAAAGATGCATTTTTGGCGTAGGATAAAATATGAAACTCGCCTTAGGGTTAAAGATTCCGATGTTGAACAGTCTTTAAACAAGTAATGTCATGAGGGAATTCGATGAATCAGATTCTTTTGAATCGGATATTAATAAGGATATGACCGGATCTTTTGATTCGGATGTGAATAGTGATAAATCAGGCGCATTTGACTCTGATGTAAACAGCGATAGCGGAGGTTTTGATTCGGATGTCAATTCAGAAGAAGGTGGCTTTTATTGGAATACTTCAGGGGGCAATGATGAAGATTTTGAATGGAACGCTTGGAAAGATGACGATGATGATGACCAAACCGAAATACCCGGCCCCGTGATACAACCTTCCGATCAATCTGATGATGACGATAATGCTTACACGGATGATGAAAATGACGGAGGGAATGGCAGTGGCGGAGGCTGGGACACTGATGGAGGTGATATGACAGCCCCAGATGACAATTATGGTGATGACTCAGAAGATGGAAGTTCTGACTTTGTGGATGACGGTGAATCCGACTACGATGCCGAGGGTGAATTCGATGAGGGCGATGAATTATCTTCCGATTATGACGAAGATAACGGTTCTGATATCAGTGATGATATGGGTTCAGACTTTGATGATGGCGAAGGAATAGACTCCGGTGATGTTGGTGACAGCGGTTTTGATAATGGAGATAGCGGTGATTTCGGAGATGATATTGGGGGAGACATTAACGACGATGGCGGAACCGATTTCTCTGATGCAGGAGGAGATGATTTTTCGGACACAGGTGGTGGAGACTATACTGAATGATTGATCGTATGGACAAAATACTTTATTAACAATATCTTGCAATGAGAGAATATGCCGAAAGAGACTATGATGCTGAAATTAGCGGAATAGAAAACCAAATTCAAAGCAATCAGGACTATTATGAAAACCTTGGGCGACAGATCGGAGAGTTGTCCAGGGATAAGGACTTGTATGATGAAGGAGAATGGAACTCTCTCTATGATGAGAAAGCCAGCGCACAATCTGACTCCGTAAACAAGATTAACGAACTAAGAGGTCAATTGAATGACCTAGAAGCGGAGAGGGACGGACAATACAACGATTCCCAGGATGGTGCTACGGACATGCCATCCGATGAAGAAATACCTGAGACTCTTGATGATGGTGACTGTCCTGACGAGGCTAAGGAGGAGAACGAACAAGAAACGGATAACGATGTCAATGAACTTGATGACGGTATAGATAGCGATACAGAAAGCAATGAAAGCTCAGAGTTTGATTCCTCTTTTGATTCTGAAGATGATTCAGATAACTCGGCAGACGTTGCCGAGTCAGTAAAGGAGGATGTGACAAACAATACGGATGAACCAAAAGAATAACAATCAAATCATCAATAATATGGGACTTTTTCACAGAAACGAAAATGAAGCCAATTTTGCCGGTGGAAGCAAAAACATTCTGGAGTCTATTCAAAGGCAGAATGACACAGGGACACTAATCTACCTTGATCCAAGGCAAGACTTTAACACGAAATCTACCATTACGGTTGCTCCGAATGAGCAGGTTATCTTTATTCGGAATGGTGCTTTCTATGGTTTACTGCCGGGAGGTAACCGGTATGAAGTAGAGACGGACAACTACCCCGTGTTAAGCAGGATTAGAAACATGCTGTCCGGTGGTGTGAGTACATTCTCCTGTCAAGTGTACCATGTCAGCACAAGTATCCAGGAAGTGCTATGGGGAACGGCCAGCCCAATTGAGTTGGAAGACCATCACCTTGGAGACGGTATTCCCACGATAGTACGCGGTGCAGGAAAGTTCCTTGTGAGATTCAATATTGACGAGGATGATGAGGCTTGTAAGAAAGCGTTCATGCAATTGATGGGTGACAAATCTACATTCACCGGCAGCGATCTCAGCTTCCTCTTCCGTGCCAAAATCTCCCAAAAAATCAGTTCCTTGATTGGTAAAAAACTAGAGGAACGGTCGATGAGTCGTTCCATTAATGCAATATCAAGTCAGTTGGAGGACTTCGCTGATGAGATTAAGCCATTCTTTGAAGAACTGTTCGTCACGTATGGCCTTGAGGTAGTCGACTTCTCGTTCGAATCCCTAAGTATAGACGGTACGGATATCAGGCGCAAATACATTGACCGTTTATCCGCTGCAAAACACACCGGGAGCTATGATAAAGCTATGCAGCAGGAATTGCTGGAAAATGTATCCTTGAATCCAGGAGCTGGCGGAGTGGCAAGTGCTGGAGCCGGATTAGGCATGGGCATGGCTGCTGGAAACGCTTTCGCCAACATGGCTACTACTGCTTTCGCAAATCCTCAGCCGCAACAGCAGGCTCAACCTACAGCAGGTTTTGGAGGACAGGGACGCTTTGGCGTCAATCCTGCCACTTCCCAGCCTGATCCAATGGAGTCTTTGTTGAAAATGAAACAACTGCTTGATGCCGGACTCATCACACAAGAGGTCTATGACGCAAAAGTAGCCGAGATTATGCAACGCTTATAAGTACCGATATGAAAAAGAACATTTTTACAGTCCTTGTAGGACTCGTCTTTCTGGTAGCATTTAACGTCCTCTTTTTCTTTCTTGGAGGAACGGAAAGAACAACTACAGAATGGATCAGCTATGGTTTTATCCATTTCGCCTATCTGTGCATTCTCCTGACCCCACTCTTCTGCAAAAACAAGAAAGGGCGTTCTGTTCTTAATGCCAGTCTGTACTTAAGGACGCTCATTTATTTCATCATTGCATTGATTGCCGGCATAGCATTTATTGCGTGGAATCCGGAGGAAATATTATGGTCCACAATCGTTCAGGCAGTGATAGCCACCACCTTCCTTATCATGCAGTTGATGAGTGTTACGGCGAATGAGGTAACAGATGAATCTCTTGAACGCCAGAGTAAGGAAATGGTTTACATTCAAGAACTCGCGTCCAATATGAGAGAGGCGATGCAAAGTGCACAAGATCTCGAGGTCCGTAAAAAACTACGCAGTGTCTATGAGGTGCTTAATAATGCTTCAACAGGCAGTTGCCCGGAGGCTGAAGAAATCGAATTACAGTTGGCAGCCGATGTTAACGCATTGTGTATGAATGCCCTCAGTTTTAGCTCCAGCCAGATTGACAATAGTATTTTAACGATCAAAGAGACTCTGAGAAAGAGGAACGCCATAATAAACAAAAGTCGCTTTTCTTAAACCGTAAACGAGTATGAAAAAACAGAGTATATTCACAATGGTTGGCTTTATTGTCATGCTGTCGTTATCTGTATCTGCATGGGCAGAGAATACGCCCATTACGAACGATGGTATCGGCATAGTGAAACTTGGCGCAACTATTTCTAAGTTACCTGATTCGGTTGATGGTGTCTATGATAGAATTGAATTCTCATCTGAGGAAGACTATGACGAAGGCGGCGAGTATACTTTTGAGGTTTACCATGCTTTTTTAGGAGACGTTGTTGTTTTTGACATCTTTCCAGAGGGAGATAAAGTAGGTTCAATAACGGTACTTTCGCCAAATCTGATGACCAAAAAAGGACTTGGCATAATTTCTACGCCAACAGAGCTATTTGAGGCAGGCGGAAAGGCGATATCCTTTAACGATGGATCCGTGGCAATTGTATGTGACGGTGCTCTATTCTTTGATATGCCTCTCTCTGATGAAGGCTATAAAAAAGCCGAACAGGCATATCTTGGCTATGCAGTGACTTTTGATGCATCTGACTTCAAAGATTCCGGGCATCCAGGAAGAATTGTCTTGAATGGTGAATATGGCAATCAGGCCGGTGAAACATCTGTGTCTGGCATGAATCTCAAGGATATTCTGCTGGTGTCTTTATTCCTTGTCGTACTTTTGGTCATAATCGGCCATATGGTTTATGTCAATTATTTCGCCAAACCTTTCCCCGAAGAGACCATTGCTTTACAAGGAACCGATCTGAACAATTCGTTTGTTATTTCCAGGATGGATAACCTGTATAACAATGTGTTCACTACATACCAAGAGTCTGGGGATATGTCAGGAGAAGAGCCGTTGAAATTCCCTGTGGGCAGCAAAGCAGCAAGTGAAGCGAAGAGAACACTTAAGGACATCTATGATAACCATATGCCTGTTGGAGGGGAAGCAGCCGAGAAGTTAAGACGAGTGTCGATTCTTACCAACGAGGCATATAAGCGTTCTTTCTCCGGCTCTATTAAATTCCTGGTAATCACGATAATAGTTGGCGCGGGAGCGTGTTTCTTGAACAAAGATGCCACACCGCTTCTATATTTCCTACCAGCATGCATATTATATTATTTCTCTTGTATGACGCCTTACTATATACAGATGGAAAAGGCGCTGAAGGAAATGAAAACCGGAAGGAAATCCGGTAGATTCATGGATGCTATTCTTGGCGGTGTATTCGGGATTGCGGCTTCAGCCCCAATGATTGTAGAAATCACCAAGGACGCAAATACAGGGAAAGTACTTGATAAGCAAAATGACAGTACGCTGCAAATATTCGCCTTGGCCCTGTCTATTATTTTATTCATCGTACTTGCCTACGCAATGCTGTTCGTGGGTCTGCTCAATTATGTCAGAAACTACATTCTAAGATAATCCAATCATCATAATCATAATTATTAATCTTTATGGAACAAACAACATCCTTGAAGTTGCAGCAGGTTGTATGTCCTTCCTGCGGACGCCCCATCAACTCGTTCAACCCCAATAAGTTGATGACAGAATGCCCTTATTGCGGCAGCCATCTTGTCAATCCACTAATCTCCTCAAAAGAGATTCCAGTCCCGGAGAGAATCATTCCGTTTACCACGAACGAGCAGTCTTTTGAAACCGCTCTTGTCAACAGTTTGGTTAATCAGGATTATGTACCTGTGGACATTTTCCAATCCATTAAAACTGACAAGGTATTCCAGGCCTATCTTCCGATGTACCTCTATGAAGGAACTTTCAATTCGGCTTGGAGCTGCGAGTCATCCTACATGGACCAGAAGGTCTCTGTCAGTTCTGATTCCGTAAGCACGCGCGATGTCAAGAAATGGCGTCCTCAAAATGGAAACGCAGCAGGAAACTTCGCTTTCCTTTGTCTGGCTAACGAGGGCGGTAAAGAGATTCCTGATGAACTGCGAGAGTTCACAAAGAATTTCCCTTATGATGTCATGATGTCAAAGGAGTTCAATGAAAGTTTGATTGACTACAATGATGACAACCTTCTCTCCCTGGAAAGGAATACGGACGCCTCCCTTATTTGGCAGAAATATGGCAAGAGTAAAGTCGATGAGACAGCCAAGAAAGCCGCACGTCAGCAGATCGGCAATCAAGAGATTCGAAATTTCAGGGCATCCTCCAGTTTCAATTTGACAACCACCGGCAAGTATGTCCTTGCTCCTTTCTGGTTTGTATACTATACTTATAATGGCTCTCAATACCATTTCCTCATGGATGGTGTCGGCCAAACGACGTCCTACTCATATCCCGTCAACCAGGACGAGGTCAAGTGGATTAATAGCAAGGTCACTATTAACAATATCGTCAAGTGGCTTTGGCCTTTGGCTTTCGTCGTTTGGTGGTTGGCAAGCAGCTTCGTTGCTGGCTTAATCTTCTTTGGCGTATGGTTCGTTGCTAAACTTATCATCAAGAAAGTCATGGAGAACCAGATTGCCACTAAACTGGATGCATCAAGACGTGAACGAGAAGCTGCAGTCGCTGCACTTTAACACCTTCTCAGCGTGTCCTATCTGAAAACGTGTTGCCAAATGGTTTGGATAGGACACCTTTTACGGCCTGTTTTCCTATTTGAGGGGTAAACAGGCCGTATCCTTACAAGAGGAAGTATTCTCTTTACCCTCCATCAAAATGCTAACTCGGAAGAAATATGGCTAAAAAACGAAGAGAAAGAGCCGAACCTCTGGTTGTCTCTTGTCGCGGCGATTGTCTTTCTTGCGATAATCACCATTTGCCTAATTGATTATGTGAAGCAATTATCTTCATCTATTACTACATACGGTATCATAATGGTTTTTATGGGAGGATGCGCCATTGCCATCATTTGGTTAATCGCATACATCATTAAAAAGATAAGGATAAAGAACAAGGAATGAAGACGGCTGAACAGATGAACCGACTCACAATGCGATACCTCTTCTCCCAGCCCTTTGCCTATATCTCCATTGGCCAGATTCGCTGAAACATTGTATACACGATGGTGGTCTGGAACATGATATACTTGGCTATCAAGGAATACCGAAAGTTCTGCGACTCTAATATTCCGATAAGCCAATTATGAGCCAATTACAGACAATAAATAAGCGACTGGATTTCAGCCGCTTATTTGTTGTTCTGTGGGAGGAGTCGATTCACCGATGCGCGTTTGAGAGACAATTGTGAGCCCTTTGACTACTTTAACAAGCTCTTGAGGTCGAAAAACATCAGGACCGTTTCATCATCCGGTTCCGGCTTGACGAGATACTTGAAATCGCACTTCTGGTAGAAACCGACGGCAGAGCTGTAGGCATCGACCGTGATAAAGCGGCATCCAGTGGAAGGATTGGACGTGCAGCGGGTCTGGACATAGTTGATGATCTTCGTGCCGATGTCTTGGCCTTTCAATTTGGCGCTGACAGCAAGACGGCCAATTTTCAACGCGGGGTAGGAAGACCGGCGTTTTGCGTTAGGAATCTTTCTGGAAAGGTTGTTCCAAATGGAAGGGTCAACAAATTCCCGGTCAACCTTATCGTTGAGGAGACTGAAATAAGCAACAATGTCGCCAGAGTCTTTATCTTCGACAACATACGTTACGGCCAGGAGTTCCTTGGTGAAAAAGGTTGCGTTTGGTGTTCCGGTGGATGTCTCAACCAAAAAACCGTTCAAGTCTGCGTCTTCGCAGTCGAACGGCTTTGTGGTATCAACTCCTGGACGGAATTTCCTCAGTTCAAGGTTCATAATACTTCAGCAGCACACCAACTACGAACTTCTTCGTAGTTGCGGAAGATCTCTTCCCGTTTCTCTTCAGAAAGGGGAACGACATTTTGAGCCGCCATTTCGAAGCGGTAGGCATCCTCGTCATAGAGGACGGGAGTTTCTTTAATCGGCTTAGCCATAATTCAGTTCTCCTTTTCCAATAATTCTGCATAAGGGATGCAGGTCCGTCTGCAAATGTAGCAATTTATTTCCAACGAATTGCAAATAATGTGCAAGACTATGAATGAATCACATTTTGTCAGTCATCCTGAAAGACTTCCTTGTAGTTCCGGATAAAGTAGTCAATAGCTTTTATGCTTGACCGAAAGTCGTAGTTGGGGATGGAAGGTAGAAATAGTTGAACATGTCTCTCAAGATGGTTACGAACAATTCATCAAAGAAATAGGACTTCACGCCGGTCGGCATGTTCTCATTCCCAGCTCCATAATCTTCATCATCCTCCAGCATCAAATGCAGCATGTGATTGCCGTCAATATAGGCTTCCATTACATCGGCGATTGGCTTTCCCAGGGTAATGCCTTTCTTTGATGTGAATTCATCCCGCTGGTCGATAAGAAAGCGGTAGAGTGCGTCATCCAGGTATTTGAAGACTCGTCTCCATCTCTGGGGGTTGCTGAAGCCGCTTGTTTCGTACAGGTATTTGAACGTCACGTAACGGCTGTTTGCATAGTAGATGGAGATGTCTTCATTACGGTTCATGTGTTCGTACGGAATGCAGAGTTTTCCTGATTCGTCTTGAACCTCTCGTTTGTCATTGCTCCATCCCTGGATGTCGGAAGTCCATTTTACGATAAAATCACGCCGTTCCGACCAGTTTTTCTTCTTGTTTGATTCCTTCAGAAGTTCATTTTTGAGATCATTGAGTATCTGGAGTTCGTCCCATCCATAGTCGCGAAGGACTCTAACATATTCTTCCACATAGGCTTTACCTTTCTGTGGATTCCAATAGTCGAAATGGGCTCGGCAACTATTACAGACGTGATAGATTTCCTGATCAACTGGCGGAAGGCTGTTAATATATAGGTATCCACCGATTTTGTTCAAGAAAGTATCTACAGATTTCTTGTTTATGTCATCTCCGTTATCGTAGGTAACATAATGGTCAAAAGTATCATCAATGGCATCAAGAGCTGTCGTGAAATTGTTTTTTCGAATGGCTTTGCGTACATTCTGAGCGCCTTGTTTTGTGAGTGAGTATGGCTCGATTTTGCCATTGATGGTCAATTAGAAATGCATTCGTGTCGGATTCCAGCCCCTTCTTTTCCCGACGCCAGGCAACAAGCATTTCCTTCTGCGTTCAGCTGTGCGAGAAGCGGGCTTGAACTGAAGGTGGCCGTGCGTCCGTTTGTAGCATTCTTCGCAGAGGCAGGTGTATTTATCTTCCTCTGGCATGTCACCCATTGCTTCTACACTTTCCGCAGAAAGGATCTTATCAATGAAATGGAGGACTTTGGGAATCTGCTGGCCGCACTCGGAGCAGGTGAATTCATCCCGTTCAAGGATAGTCCTGGCGAGATTCGGAGAAACTGGAGTGTATTCTTTGTGCAGATATGTGGTCCATTAAAACTCACAAAGTTACGAATTTCGAGGCAAAGGGAATAGGAACGCCCCGGCCGACATGCGATTGAACATTCGTGGAAAAGTGTTACATTTGCATTCTGCCGGAACAATTCTGAAATGAGGATCAAGGATTGCATAGCATGGCTTTGGAACGCTTCCCGAGGGAATCACCTTCACATTCTGTGTGTGGGCGTTACCGGTATGGTCAGGGTTGCGGTCTCTCTGTTTTTCATCTGGGTGTGCAAAGGGCTTATCGACAATGTCACAGGACAGTCCGAAGGATGGAGCCTTGGCGTCCTCGTCGCGATGATGATCGTGAGCATGGCCGTCAGACCACTTCTTTCATTGATGGCTGACAGACTGGCCCGAAAGACAGAGGCTTGCATGAACAATGAATTGAGGATGAATATATTCGATCATCTGATGGCAAGCCGGTGGGACAGCCGGGAGTCTCGTCACTCGGGAGACATCCTCAACAGGTTGATTGATGATGTTCCGAGTGTCTCCGAGGTCTTGTGCCGTGGCATCCCGAGCGTAATGATAACGACCTGCCAGTTGATCGGCGCCCTGTACATCCTTTCCAAAATGGATGTGCGTTTGGCTCTTATTCTCCTGTTCATCATGCCGGCGGCCTTGTTGTTGAGCAAAAGCTTTGTCAGTAGGATGAGAAAGCTTACGCATGACATCCGTTCCCGGGAAAGCGCTATTCAGGAACACATTCAGGAAAGTGTGCAGAATCGTCTGCTGCTTCGTTCCATGGAATACACACCATATTCCGTTTCCAAACTTGGCGACATGCAATCAGGGTTGTTCCGTAATGTCATGAGGTACACGAATTTCGCGCTTTTCTCCCGATTGATGATCCAAGTCGGATTCTCGGCCGGTTACGCCACCGCGTTCCTTTGGGGAATATTCGGGATCAGAAGCGGCGCTGTGACTTTCGGCACGATGACCGCGTTCCTTCAGCTTGTGGCCCAGATACAAAACCCGATGGTCGAACTCAGTCGGCAGATTCCGGCGTTCATCCGTGTCATGACCGCTGCCGAGAGGCTCGCCGAACTGTCGGACGCACCTCTCGAACAAACCGGGAAGCCTGTCGTCCTGACCGGCAGGGCCGGAATCAGGATCGGGCATCTTACATATTCCTACCCTGGCGGCGAAAAAAAGGTATTCGATGACTTCTCCCATGATTTCACTCCGGGAAGCCTGACAGCTGTCATAGGTGAGACAGGAATAGGGAAGACCACCCTGATGCGTCTGATTCTTGCGCTTGTCTCGCCTGACAGCGGGAATGTGGTGTTCTACGACTGCGAGGGAAACAAGGCCGAGGCCTCGCCTTTGACACGGCGCAACCTGTCTTATGTCCCGCAGGGGAACACCTTGTTCAGCGGAACCATCCGGGACAATCTTCGCATGGGAAATCCGGATGCGGGTGATGAGGAATATTCAAGGGCCCTTCATCTGGCCGCGGCGGATTTTGTCATGGATCTGCCTGATGGCCTTGACACCAGATGCGGCGAGCATGGCGTGGGATTGAGTGAAGGACAGGCCCAGAGGATCGCCATTGCCCGAGGATTGCTCCGTCCAGGCGGAATCCTCCTGCTTGACGAACCGTCCTCGTCCTTGGACATGGAGACGGAAAAGATCCTGTTGGAAAGGCTTTCAGGGCAGGTTCAGGACAAAACCCTCATAATCATCACCCATAGAGAGGAAATCGCGTCAATCTGCACATCTGTTCTGAGAATCACGCCTTCCTCGCTGAAGTGAGGAACAAGCGTCTCCAGACCCCGAGCAATATGCGGCGGAAAGGGGCGGCCATCAGCCAAAGCCTGATTTTCAGGCGATAGCCATTGGACTCCACGTCAACAGGATGCTTCCCTTGTTTCAGAACCGACACCACGCGTCCGAATATTCCATCTCTTCCGCAATGCTCCTTTGCCCTGAGGATACCGTCGCCTTGGATCACCGCGACGCCATTCGCGTCAAACTCCAATATCCGGTGAAGGATGAAATGATTGTTCACCCGGAAAAGCACGATGTCCCCCTTGGCCGCGTTGCGGTGGGGCAAGTTTTCCGGGCTGGCCGCCTCCACGCCTTCCAGCACGACAAGATCCACCTCGCCCACGATGAAGGGCAGCATGCTTGTCCCTTTCACGGGAATCGTCACTTTCTTGCCTTTGCGCAGCAATGTGATGACATTCCAGAAAAAAGCTTCGTTGTTGACGGTCATTATTTCCATTTTGAGCCTTTATAGCATCGTGTCATTGACTTGTTTCTTTGCAAAAGTATTGAAAAAATCGTTAACTTTGCCATTACCCTTAAGAAAGCTGCCACATGAAAGTGAAGAATGGATTTGTCATCCGCGAGATTTGCGGTGAGAAGGTCCTTTCCGGGGAGGGAAGTGACTTTGTGAATTTCAACAAGTTGATCAGGTTGAATGATTCCGCGGCATACCTGTTGGAATCTGTCGGCTCATCGGACTTTACGGAGGAGTCGCTTGTCAGCCTCTTGTGCGGGAAGTATGATGTCTCTCCGGAGGTGGCCCTGTCTGATGTCAAGGCGATGTGCTCCCGGTTGAAGGAAAACGGTGTCCTCGAGTGATATGTCCACTTCAACAATCAGGGTTTACCGTGTCGGCGGAGTGGCGTTCGCTCTTGAACTGAGGTCTCCATGGATTCCGATGGAGTACACTGAACCGGTCCGGAAGCGGATAGCGCTGGCTGCGGCAGGTGATGTCTTGCCGGTTCTTCCGGTAAGGGCCGGGGACAAGGTGCCTTTCAGGACATTTGTGCAGGGGCGTGGAGAACTCATCCCTGACATTGACGCCAACATGCTGGATCTTTCCATGCTTGAACCGTTCTTCATCGGACAAGAGGCGGATGTGACTTTCCGTCTGGTCATCCATGCGCCTGAAAGTGAACCTTTCGACGCGGGGGCAGGGGAAGGCCTGATCATGGATGTCAAAGACTCACAGCCGTACTTCAAGGTTTACCGCCGTCCTGAAGGGACATGGTTCGAGGTCAGCACCGAATCCAGTCCGTCCTTGGGAAGGTTGTTGGTTTCCAACGACAGCACTGTCGGAGACTATTATCCGGAACCGGGAATGACAGCCTACAAGGTGACATACATGATGGACGTGCTCCTGCGGATGATGTTCTCCTACAACTCTCCCGCGCATTCAGTCTTGCTGATGCACTCCTCGGTGGTCTCTCTGGATGGAGAGGCAGTGATGTTCCTTGGCCCCAGCGGAACCGGTAAAAGCACCCACAGCCGCCTGTGGCTCGAGAATATTCCTGGAACCACATTGGTCAATGATGACAATCCGGTCGTGAGGCTTGAAGACGGGAAATTGTTCGTCTATGGCACTCCATGGAGCGGGAAGACTCCCTGCTATCGTAATGTGAGGGTTCCGGTCAAGGCCATTGTCTGTCTCAGGCAGGCGCCGCTCAACAGCATCTCAAGGTTGAACGGGATTTACGCCTACGCCGGTTTTGTCAGCGCTGTCTCATCTGTTCGTTGGGAACGTCGGATCATGGATGCATTGACACCGGTCGCCTCCGGAATCGCCACTTCGGTTCCGATCTATTCGATGGGGTGCCGTCCTGACGCCGAAGCTGCAAGAGTGTGCCGTGACGGGGTCTGGAAGTAAAACGGCTACTTCGGAATGCGCCTATTGTTTCAAACGCAAAAACATTTTTTATGAATATCCCGAAAGATGACCTGTTTTTCGACTTGTTGCGTTCCGGCCTTTGGGATAAGGCCGGTACCGTAGCGGATTATTCTTCCGTTGACTGGAAGGCTTTGATCAGACTTGCCAGAGAGCAGACGGTGGTCGGACTGATCTCTGACGGGGTTTCCGCGCAGAAGCGTTACGGCGCCCAACTTTCGATGCCCTTTGAGGATGCTCGGCAGCTGATGGTTCAGACCATCGGCGTGGAACGGGCCAATGCCCGGTTGGACGCTGTCGTGGCCGAGTTGGCGGGCATATTCAAAGACAACGGGATCAGCTACTGCCTTATAAAGGGACAGGGTACGGCACAGAACTATCTTCATCCCGGCCATCGGTCTCCGGGGGACATAGACTTCCTTCTGGACGATGAGAATTACCGCCGCGCATCGGAAGTGCTGGCTCCCAGGGCTGAAAAGTTGCTCCCGGAAGATGGCGATAAGAAGCATTTCGGGATGCTGTTCCATGGCGGAGTGGATGTCGAACTCCACGGAACAGCCCGGGCCGGTTTTGGAAAGGCGTTCAACGATGTCATCGACGGGATGCAGTCGGAATTGTTCACCCGCAAGGATTTCCGCTCATGGGACTGTCTTGGTGAGCCAGTCGCTTTGCCGTCCGTGGATTTTGACGCAATGTTCATATTCACTCATTTTATCCAACATTTCTATCATGGTGGACTGGGTCTCCGTCAGATCTGCGACTGGACCATGCATCTTCGCCGTTTCGCGTCGGTGATCGACAGGGCTTGGATCCGGCGGCGTCTTGATGAATTAGGGCTGGACAAGGAATGGAAGGCCTTCGGGTTCATTGCCGTCAATCTGTTGGGGCTTCCCCGGGAGGAAATGCCGTTCTATGACGAGACATTTGGCCGGTATTCAGACATGATCTGGGCATCGATAAGGCATTCCGGCAATTTCGGACGGACAATGAATGGCGGACGCGACATTGACTCTGAACCTTACCTCCTCCGCAAGCTTCGTTCCTTTCGCGGGCATCTCCGCTGGATGTCACGCCATTTCGCGCTTTCGCCCCGCAATACCTACCGCGCGATGAGACATACCATTACCTACGGCTTTAAGGCCGTTCTGAAAGGGCGGTGATCTGATGGCATCGAGCCTTGACGAAACATACCATGACCATATAAATAGAAATAAACCTTTGGGGAATATTGCCATTATATTGAAAATGACTATATTTGCGTCAATGAATGAAAGTTGGGAATTGATGAATATCCATTACACATCATTATCGCTTGATTGTATCTTCTCGAAATGTAATATTTCGGGGGGGGTATTCTGTTGATATCCAATTAGTTGTAAATATAGTATTAAACAAGGGCAATGTTGCTGAAGGCCGGATTCCATAAGTGGGATCTGGCTTTTTGTTGTCTTTGCCGGTTACCGGACTTAAGTGAAACTAATAATCAAATCATAGATGTGTGAATATGGAAAAGAATGAACTAAATATTTATGAACGGCCTGAGGCTGTGGTCTTGCTTTTCGAGACGGAGCATGCGGTTCTTGCCGCAAGTGGTGACACCGAGACGTTGGATGAAGTTGATTTTGAGTGGTAACCTGAAATGTTCAAGAGTATGAGACAGCGATTTTTGAATATTCTAGCCCTTGTGGGCTTTATTTCGTTCGCGGGATGCGCCGCAGAGGATGTTTTGCCTGATGATCCGTCAGGAGATGATGAACTTGTCACTTTCAGCGCAGTTCAGGAGGGCGCCGCGACGAAGGCGGAGATCAGCCAGTCCGACAGCAAGGTGATCAACTGGAGCTCCGGAGATGCGATCACGGTCTATGACGGAGACGGCAACAGTGTGAGGTTCGCCCTGACCGCAGGTGCGGGCAGCACCAAAGCTTCTTTCTCTGGCAAGATTACTCAGACTGCTGAGAGTTACCTGGCTTTGTCTCCTTATCAAGGAGGAACATACACTGATAAAGATGGCAAGATCGAGTTTGTGGAAATGAAGTCCAAGCAGGCGGCGGTGGCAGGGTCGTTCGATCCGGAGGCGGCCTTGATGGTGTCCAGGACTGAACCGGGTGGCACTTCAATGTCTTTCAGGAACGTGGTTGGCTATGTGAAGGTGACTCCGCAATCCGACTGCGACATGATTTCGTTGATAAGCGAGGATTCGTCTGATCTGCTTGCTGGCACGGTGTCCATTGACTACAATGATGGTGAGCCGGTCGTCACCGTCACGGACGACGGGACCAATTCGGTTTCGATCTCGGGCGACATCATCTCCGGCAAGACTTACTACATCGCGGTTCTCCCGGGGACGCTGAAATCCGGCTTCCGCCTTGTTTTCTTTGGCAAGGATGGAAAAGACGCGATCAAATCGACCTCCAAGCCCCTTGAGGTCAAGAGGAACACTGTCATCAACCTTGGCTCGGTCAACTCCACGGCGCTGACACAGATTCCATACGTCACATTCACCGCTGACGCTGAGCAGATTTTTAAGATGAGGCTTTGGGATGGAATAACGAGCCTCCAATATTCAGTTAACAATGCTCCTTGGCAAGATGTAGTCTCCAATAAGGGAATTGTTTTCGGTGGATCTAACGGCTCTCTACGCTTAAGAGGCATGAGTGCTCTCGGTACAGCAACAAGTTCTTTTAGTGAAATCTCTTTTGTAAACGAAGTTGAAGTGGATTGCTCTGGCGATATACGTACATTGGTGGATTACAGCAACCATGAAAAAGCAAAGACTGGTCGAGCACGGTTTAAATACTTATTCAATAGATGCACGAATTTGACCTCCGCCCCTGAGCTTCCGGCGACGACGTTGGCCGACTGTTGCTATTTTCACATGTTTTCAGGTTGCACAGGTTTGGAATCCGCTCCTGTCCTACCGGCAACGACGTTGGTCAGCCATTGCTATTATGCCATGTTTTCCGGTTGCACGAATCTGAGATTTGTACGTATTGGGGCATTAATAATAAGAGATGGGTATCATTCTCTTACAGACTGGTTGTCTAGGTGTGCCGCAAAAGGAATAATCAGAAAACCATCGGCGCTGACTTTGCCGAGCTCAGCGGTTCCGAGCGGGTGGAGTGTTGTTAATTATGACTAGGTTAAGTGATTGCGATATAGGTAATTAATAAATTGATATATGGCAGGGAAAATGATCAGGACGTTCCATCCTGTGGGGCAGGGGGCGTTCTGCACGGAGAGGTTTTACGATGGAGTTTCGGGGAAACCGGTGTTCATGGCGGTGTATGATTGTGGATCCGTTAATGTCAGGCAATTGAAAAAAGCTATAGATCAGACTTTTGGAGAGTACGACATTATTAATCTGTTGTTCGTCTCTCATTTTCACAGCGACCATGTCAACAAGATTGAATATCTTAAAAAACGTTGCCAAGTCAAGAATATTGTGATACCTGTACTGACCTCTGGACTAGTGTTGGAGTCTCTGGTGCATGATTTCATACAATCAGATGGCTCAGGATGGAACAGAAATGCTCTTCAATTCCTGTCAAGCTGCATAAACGCATCGTATAATAATGACAGTGGTGACATAAGAATAGTCAGCGTTGATGTAAGAGGGGAGGGTAGTGAAGAACGCCAGATTATTGATTTGGACAGTGACGGTTTGATTGGCCAGAGTGTCTTGCGCGACACCGAGATTCGGTTCCGTGATTGGATTTACGTTCCATACTATGTCGGGGATAAATATGATGAACTTATCGCTGAATTCGAGGCAAACGGCTTTGTGTTCAACTTGAATTTGAGGAGTGTTGGCTTTCTGAAGGAAATATGCGAAGAGATCCGTAAGATAGGCGTCGACATATTGAAACGAATTTATGGCAAAGTGTACAGGAACAACCATAATTCCTACTCGATGCCGGTATATTCGGGCTTTAGTCATTGTTGTAAAGAGGCTTATCAATGCTTTGTTGTGTGCCCAAGGAGAAAACATGGAGACCTGCACTGTCAGACAAATTGTCTGTACACCGGAGATTACGATGCCAGGACTCAGGCGAATTTCGACAACCTTAAGGCTTATTTTTCCCGTTATTGGAGCAGGATAGGATTGGTGCAGGTTCCGCATCATGGCTCGGAGCATAATAGTGACCACAAACTCTACTCCCATCCAGATAAACTTGCCATAATGTCTTTCGGAAGTAAGAACCGTTATGGCCACCCGGACTCAAAAACCATTGATGAGATAGTGTCCGCAGGAAGCGTCCCTATCGCAGTAACGGAATACGGTTGGACTGAGCTAAGGTTTGAATATCGCCTTTAGGAGACAAATAGGATAGCCAGTGGGCTTTGGTGATTGACAGGAAGCATGAACAGGGCAGAAGGCTTCGAAAGGTGTCAGCGGCACATCTCACGACCTTGGTTTGAAAAATAGAAGCCGTTGAGAAAAAGTTCACTCTCTTCGGCAAGCTCAGTGACTGACCACGAGACTTTGGCTCCTGATTCTGTAACTTTTCTACTCCTTTCAGGCTCCAGAACACAACAGGATCAAGTCCAAAAAACATCTGTTAAATGAAGGAAACCATATAGGAATTGACTAACTTTTTGCTTATTAAGTTGGTACAGAAACAATTATGGTAATAAGCGGGTGCTTTGTAGCAATGGTTTGTCCGTCAATAACTTATGCACAATTGTAGTCAACTATTATATAATTACCTAACTATATACTTGTTGACAGGCAGTCGGAGAAAATGTGGAAATCTTGCATTTTGTCCAGCCGGATCAGAATCCACCAGACGAACAGCACTGAGGAAAACGACGGTGAGATTTTTACAAAAGGCTTTCAGCCATAGGGCGAGTCTGTGCCGGCTAAAGCCGGATTTAGCTGAAAAACTCAAAGGTAATGGTACAAGATTTTCATGAGAATGTGCCTTTCTGGTGCTTCAGTCCCGCTTTGATGTGAAGGCGTTTCGTAAATCCGCAACGACATCGGCACGTGGAGGCCGTAATAATACCTCGCCTCTACTTGTACCCTGATGTGAGACCACCAGGCACTAGGATTCGGGTTGACATTTCGGTGTCGAAGGGAATGGACGAACATTCTTTGACCAAATTGTCGTGCATGACCTAATAAGGATGGCCTCGATGACACTTTATAGCGAAAATATTATTCGATCTCTCAGGTGTAAGCCTGTCTCAGATTGCCATTGGGCGCATACCGCTTCCGTGGCCCAGCGTCCTGACACAAGCCGGAAGGCAACATGGGGACGTGATTCATAAACGGCAAATGATAAATGATTCGGACTCAAAGCGGAATGCTGGACCCCTGAGCTATTTACGGATTTAGGATAATAACAAAAAAGCGGCCGAATTCCGGTCGCTTCTTTTGTCTGTCGGGGTACAGTGACTCGAACACTGGACCCTCTGGTCCCAAACCAGATGCGCTAGCCAACTGCGCCACACCCCGATAACATTCCTTCGGGTTAACCCCTCAGGCCTTTCCTGACAATCGCTCTTTCAAGCCTTCTCATTGGAAAGGACTGCAAAGTTATGCCTTTTTTTGAAATTCGCAAAACTTTTTTGAAAAAATCTGTTATCTTTGAAAGGAAATATTCAAAATCCATTGTCAGACCACCTCTGTAAGTGTGACGACGCACGGTTTTGGACTTTCAGGAGAAACACAAGAAGTTTTGGATCATGATCATTCAGGCTAAGGGTATAGAAAAATCTTTCGGGAATCTTAAGGTTCTTAAAGGAGTCGATTTTCAGGTTGATAAATCAGAAGTCGTGTCGATTATGGGCGCGTCAGGCGCGGGAAAGTCCACATTGCTTCAGATTTTGGGCACATTGTCCACACCTGACTCCGGCTCTCTGGAGATTGACGGGACTGACGTGCTGCATCTGAGCGGCAAGGACCTTTCGGCTTTCCGGAACCGCCGCATCGGGTTCGTTTTCCAGTTCCATCACCTTTTGCCTGAGTTCAACGCCCTGGAGAACGTGATGATCCCGGCCTTCATCGCCGGACGTTCGGACAAGGATGCCAAGGCCGCCGCCACCGCACTCCTGAAGGATATGGGGCTTGGAGAGAGGATGGAGCACAAGCCGTCCGAGCTTTCCGGAGGCGAGCAGCAGAGGGTCGCCATAGCCAGAGCCCTTGTGAATGAGCCGGCGATCCTGTTCGCCGATGAGCCATCCGGCAATCTGGACTCGAAGACCAAGGCCGAGATCCACCAGCTGTTCTTCGATCTGAGGCAGCGCTACGGCCAGACGATTGTCATTGTGACACACGATCCTGACCTCGCGCGGATGTGCGACAGGTCCCTGTTTATGCGTGACGGGCAGTTCGTTGAGGAATAGAACGACCGGACATATTCATTATGAGCGTATTCCGTTTCAAGAGATTCAGTGTCCGCAACGAGCGTTCCGCGATGAAGGTCAATACTGACGGGGTGCTTCTCGGGGCCGCCACAACTGTGCTGCCAAATGACAGGCGTGTCCTTGATGTCGGCACAGGCACTGGGACGGTGGCTCTGATGATAGCCCAGCGCCTTGAGACTGAATGCTCCGGCGCGGACTGGCATATTCAAGGAATAGACATTGACACTCCGTCAGCGGAGGAGGCGGCCGAGAATTTCGATCAGTCCCCTTGGCGGGATCATCTTGAGTCAGTGAATATCGGATTGGCGGCTTTCAAGGAAGCGAACAGCGGTGCGTGCTATGACCTTATCGTCTCTAATCCACCTTATTACGACAATTCGCTCCAGGCACCCGAGGCCAGGCGCAACACCGCCCGCCACACTGGAGACCCGGAAGATCCTGCCGGGGCGGAACCTCTCTCCTATCGGGAAATTCTTGAATATGCTTCCGAAGTCCTCAGTGAATATGGCCGTGTGTCGATGATCCTGCCTTCCGACCAGGAGAAAGCGTTGTTCAGGCACGCCAGGATGTGCGGATTCGTACCGTGGAAGATTTTGAGAATCAGGACTGTGGAACGTAAGCCGGTGTCGCGGTTGATTGTTCAGTTCGGACGTAAGGGAAAGTTCGGGGATTCTCCTCAGGAGGAGCTTCTGACTCTTTTAAACGAAAGAGGGAGACGTACTTCCCAGCAAGTCTCCCTCGTAACAGATTATTATCTGTAACCAAACTAACCATTAACCAATTGACCAAAAAAATAATCTGTTATCTTTTTTCATTCTTATTATCCTTGTTCAGTTTATGAATCTGTTGCCTGCGGAATGACTCTTCCGCGATGTACAACTTCGCCACCTTCTTGCCGGGAAGTATCTTTCGGTACTCCAAGACATATTTACTATCAATATCCTTGCCACAATTCTGGGATTCAATGTATTTATCCAACAAAGTGTTGATTTCTTTGCCATCTTTCCCGGCCTTGATCGCTTCGTCAAGAGCTTTGTAGGCGTCCATGGACACTTTGAAAGAGTTTCTCTTCTCTCGTTCGCATTTGTTATAGACCGGCCAGAACTTCTCAGCCTCGGCGCTTGTCAGATCCAACGCGTCGGTAAGATAGGCGATTTTCTCAGCCTTCCACTTGTCGTGCCAGTCCTTCTTGCCTTTGTCCTGCGCCCCCAAGCCGGGAAGCGCGGAAATCAGGACTGTGAGTATCAATAATATTCGTTTCATGTCAAATCTATTTTTTCGCTATAAGTCCGGCATATTCAATCAATTCGGCGGAAGTGCCCGAATCAATCAGGTAGTTGACCACATCCTCGTTGGAGATAGTGTCTTGCTCAGCGCCATCCGCATGGAGATATTCATTGGTCTGAAGCAGGCTTATGTAGGCGAACTCGTTGTAAAGGTCGCTTGCCGCGCCTTTCTCCGCCGTGCCGCTGAGGATGGCATTCCCTATCATCAGTATGGCCAGGAAGCATGCGGCCAGTGCAAGGTACGGCTTCATGCGCTGCATCGGACTGATCGTCTGATTCATGGCAGGTATGGTGTCAAGACGGGCCTTGAGTTCCTCGAAATACCCTTCCGGAACTTTGAAGGCCGCCTTCCCTGTGCCATTGAATATGTCGTTTCTCTTTTGCATCACGTTATCTTTGACAGATTGTCAACATCAAGGTTTAATCTGATTCTGAAGTTCCGCGCGGATTTTTTCGGAGGCGAAATGATAGGAGGCTTTCAGGGCCCCGACTGATGTCCCAAGGATCTCGGAGATGTCCTCGTAGGACAGGTCGTCGAAATATCGCAGGCAGAACACCGATTTCTGTTTTTGAGGAAGTCTGGCGATGGCTTTGAAGAGGAGCCTTTGGGCCTCGTCGCCGTTGAAGTACGGATCGTCGTCAATCTTGTCGGCCAGTTCCGTGTCGATGCTCTCGAACTTGAGGATGGCGCGGACCTTTTGCTTGTGAAGCCAGTTCAATGTCTCGTTGGTGGCTATCCTGTAGATCCATGTGAACAGCCTGGAGTCTCCTCTGAACGAAGGAAGGGCTGACCAGATCTTTATGAATATCTCCTGGAGGAGGTCGTCGGTGTCCTCGTGCGAGCAGACGAACCTGCGGACGTGCCAATATAGCCGCTCGCTGTAAGCCGCGACTATCTCTTTGAACGCTCTTTCGTCCTGGCCGTTCCGGTAAAGCCCGATAATCTCCTCGTCAGTCATCCTGATTGTATTCAATCTTTCAAATGTACGACAAATTGCTTATTTTTGCAATTATACTTAAATATGCGGGCGGTTGTCCCGTCACTTGCAATTGAACGACACGTTATATGAAGCATATCAGGAATTTCTGCATCATCGCTCACATCGACCATGGGAAGAGCACACTTGCCGACAGGCTTATCGAACTGACAAAGACTCTGTCTTCCAGGGATATGGAGGCGCAGGTGCTGGACGACATGGATCTGGAGAGGGAGAAAGGAATCACCATCAAGAGCCACGCCATCCAGATGGAATATATTTATAAAGGTGAGAAATATGTCCTTAACCTGATCGACACTCCGGGGCACGTGGATTTCTCCTACGAGGTCTCCCGCTCGATCGCTTCCTGCGAGGGGGCGTTGCTGGTTGTCGATGCGTCACAGGGAATCCAGGCACAGACGATCTCCAATCTCTATCTGGCTGTGGACCATGGACTTGAGGTCATCCCGGTGATGAACAAGATAGACATGGATTCCGCCCAGCCGGAGATTGTGGCCGACCAGATAGTCGATCTTCTGGGCTGTGACCACGATGATATATTCAAAGTCTCCGCGAGGACGGGAGAAGGGATTCCGCCGCTTCTGGACGCGATTGTGGAGAGGATTCCGGCTCCGCACGGGGATCCAGACGCTCCGCTGCAGGCGTTGATCTTTGACTCGGTGTTCAATCCGTTCCGGGGAATCATCGCCTATTTCAAGGTTCTGAACGGATCCATCTCCACAGGCGACAAGGTCAAGTTTGTCGCTACGGGACAGGAATATGACGCCGAGGAGGTCGGTGTG
>OLHA01000282.1_pt1 | contig 30183 bp, 30 predicted proteins | sample 1605961 | NCBI WGS metagenome assembly OLHA01 (sample SAMN03283288) | human gut metagenome | biome: human-associated habitat; material: feces | host: Homo sapiens | place: Peru | collected 2012
TGAACATCATCCGTCGTGCCGCCAATATTTTTGATAAACTGATTGTCTGTGTAATGGTGAATGCCGGGAAAAATCCTCTGTTTACACTGGACGAACGTGTAGCAATGATCCGCCGAGTCACACAGGATATTTCCAATGTCGAAGTGGATTCTTCCAACGAGCTTTTAGCGGACTACGCCAGGCGGAGAGGCAGCTGTGTGATCGTGAAAGGGCTGCGCGCCGGTTCGGATTTTGAGAACGAGTTTCAGATGGCACTGATCAACCGAAAACTGAACCCGGAGTTGGACACCATGTTTCTGACGGCAGAGAGCCGCTACATGTACCTGAGCTCCAGCGTGGTAAAAGAATTGGGCAGCTACGGAGCTGTTCCTGCGGATTTGATTCCGGAAGAAATCCTTCCGGATTTTCAGAAAAAAATAGGCATTCAGGAGGAGACAACATGAGCAGCAATATTGAGGATATTATTGGTTCCCTGTACGATATGGTTCAGGATGCCCGCGCAATGCCGCTTGCCGCGGATAAGTGCATTTTGGAAAGAGACCGTGTTTTGGATATGCTGGACGAGATTATTGCTCAGCTTCCGGGTGAACTGAAGCAGTCCCGTACCATTGTGGAGTCCCGCAATGAACTGATTAATCAGGCGCGCAGAGAGGCAGAGGGGATCATCCGTCAGGCTCAGGAACAGGCAAACCAGATGGTCACCAAGGAAGCCATTTATGCGGAAGCGAAAAAGCGGAGTGAAGAACTGGTTGGCCAGACCCAGAACCGGATCAATCAGCTTCGTAAGGCAGGCAACGAATATATGGACGATGCACTGCGCCGCACGGAGGAGACCATTACGCAGGCACTGAAGGAAGTCAGTGACACGAGAATGAAATTCCGGACAGTAACCGAAGCCCAGGAGCAGCGCCGCACGGCACCAAATCTGGACGTGTGATATACAAGGAAAGTCATAAGAGATGCGTGGAGCAGAATGCTTGCTCCACGCATTTTTTTCATGGATGAGAATATGGTGTAGGGAAGGGGGTAGGAAAATGACTGCATGCAAAAACACATCCGGAAGGGCGCTGCCTGTATTCCTGAGTGTACTTATGGGAACCGCAGGAGCTATCATTTTCACATTGTTTTTCTGCGCAGTACTTGCCAAGCTGATCGATGGAGAGCTTGTGAAGCAAACCGCAATTGTCTACACAGTACCGGGAATTCTGATGGCTGCGTCGTTTTTGGGAGCACAGATTACATGTGGAAGAATCGGACGGAATTATCTGATGTGCTGCCTCCTGTCAGGCTTCGCATATGCGCTGAGCCTGCTTGGAATTACGGCACTGTTTTTTGATGGAGCGTATCATGCTATTGGAGCCACGCTTCCCGCAGTCCTTTCCGGAAGCGTCTTGAGACTGCTGCTTGCAGGCAGGGGAGAGAGAAAGAAAAAACGTAGAAAAATGCGATAGAAAAATAGCTATATTGCACAAAAGAAGCTAACAGGTAAGCAAAATTTACCTCTTTACAATGGCATGAAAGAAAAAATTCAAAAACTACATTTAGTGCGGCAAGTCTGATAAAAACGCAAGATGTTGGTGTTTATGCTGAAAATGGTAAAAACGTACGTTCACATATCCGAGGCATTAACATAACGCTGTTAACATAAATATTGTCAGAATCTACAAAAATAACCGTTTTTGTTAAAAATACTTGAATTTTTATAAAAAAAGGAGTATAGTATGCTTATCTCAAAAAGAGGTACAGAAAGGTACCTTCCCTTTCCCCGCGTATTTCTTTGTTCAAATGCAGCAGCAAGGTCCCTTTTTTGGGCTTCGGCTCCGGCGGTGCGAAGCCTTTTTTTCTGCCATGGACAGGCATAGTTCATTCTTCCGATACGTGTGGCTTTCAACCTGCTGGGTTGCCGGGCTGATAGCAGGTTCCGTGAGCTTTATCCAAAACGCTGATCTGATTCTTCCGTTGATGCGCATCTCTTCCTTTGGAGATGTGTCGATCGTTTGTTTTTGCCGACTGCTTGCTTTGCCTCCGCTTCTTTCCATGCTTTCGATGGGCATTCCTGCCTTGTTATATGCCATTGCTTTTGGAAGGGCTTTCTTGTTTTCCTATTCATCGATGGTCCTTCTGGTATCCTATGGCTCTGCTGGCTGGCTTGTTCGTCTGCTTGTTGGTTTCAGTGGGCTCTTCAGCTGCCCGATTTTATATCGGCTTTGGCTGCGCGGTCTCTGTACAAATCGCAGGCTTTCCGTATCAGAAATGTTGATTTTCATTTTCTGCTTTTTCCTGATCGGAATCATCGATTATTCCATGGTGGCCCCTTTGTGGCGTTCCATGATTTTATGAGAAAGGAGCTGAGAAATCTTACCATGCTCAATCTGATTCAGGCGTACGAGAATTATCTTGCGAAGGTCAAACAGTCATCGGAAAATACAATTTCCTCTTACTTAAGGGATATTCGTCAGTTTTCTCAGTGGCTTTCTCAGCAGGGGAAAGCGGATATTCTGACCGTTACGCGGGACGATATTACGGCATATCTGTCTTTCCTCCAGGAATCCGGGAAGTCCGGCGCTACCGCCTCGCGGTGTCTGGCCAGCTTGAAGAACTTCTTTTCCTACACAGTTTCTACCGGCTTTTTGGAGACATCTCCTGTTCCGGAGGACATCCATGTAGATCGTGGGGAGAAAAAACTTCCGCAGATTTTGACGGGGAAGGAAGTAGAGCTTCTTTTAGCGCAGCCTGTTTGCGTTGACGCAAAGGGATATCGTGATAAGGCGATGCTTGAGGTGATGTACGCCACCGGGATGCGAGTGACGGAACTGATCGACCTGAACGTGGAAGATGTTAACTCAGAGCTTGGGACAGTCCGCTGCCGCAGCGCAAAGAAGACCAGATTTATCCCAATTTATCCAGCTGCATTGAAGGCCTTGCGGATCTACATTCAGGAAATTCGGCCCACAATGATTTCTGAGCCTACGGAAGAGGCACTGTTTGTGAATGTAGGCGGATCCCGCATGAGCAGGCAGGGCTTCTGGAAAATTCTGAAATTTTATCAGGGAAAAGCCGGAATTGAAAAGGAAATCACCCCGCATACACTTCGCCACAGCTTTGCGGTTCATTTGCTGGAAAACGGCGCCGACCTTGGTTCCCTTCAGGAGCTGATGGGACACAGTGACATATCTTCTACCCAATTGTACACACATCTGGTCAATCAAAAATTGAAAAGCGTTTACCAGAAGTGTCATCCGAAAGCATAAAAAACCTGTCGAAACATGCGTTCCGACAGGTTTTTGCAATACGGGAAGCTTTTCAAATGCGCTTTTCCTGTTTAGCCAAATTTTCAAAGAACCGGGTTGCCTTTTGAACAGCCCGGTTCTTGCGTATCAGATTCCGGTCATTGCAGCGAGAACGTCCACTTCCATCTGCTGAATGCCCTTGCGCATGGCAAGACCGTTTTCAATGTCCACATCCGTAAAGTGACCATCGTGGGTGCAGATGATCCGGTTACTCTTTTCGGCAAGCAGAAGTTCTACAGCCATGTAACCCATTTTTGTAGCGTTAACACGATCCCGGCCGGAGGGAGTGCCGCCGCGCTGAATATGTCCGAGTACGGTTACCCGAGGATCAAGGTCAATGGCTTCCTTGATTTTTGCGGCAATGTCTGCCGCGGAACCGGCGCCTTCCGCCACCACAATCATGTAGTGCGTGAAGCCGTTGAAACGAGCCTGACGGATCTTTTCGATAATATCCCGATCAAAATCAATCGGTTCTTCCGGAACAAGCACGGCCGTTGCGCCGCAGGCAAGACCTACATACATGGCAAGATAACCTGCATTGCGTCCCATCACTTCTACGACAGAGCAGCGTTCATGGGACTGCATGGTATCCCGCAGCTTATCGATGCACTCGATGGCCGTATTGGCAGCGGTATCAAAGCCAATGCAGTAGTTGGTGCAGCTGATGTCGTTGTCGATGGTGCCGGGAATGCCGATGACATTGATGCCGAATTTACTCAGAGCCCGAGCACCCCGGAAGGTGCCGTCACCGCCAATGGCAATGATGCTGTCCAGGCCTAAGAATTTGCAGGTGGACACAGCCTTGCGCTGACCTTCCTCGGTCATAAATTCGCTGCTGCGGGCAGTATAGAGGATCGTACCACCACGGTTAATGGTGTGGGAGACACTCTTTTCATCCAGCTTGACCACATCACCGGAAATCAGACCGTTCCAGCCCCGGCGGATTCCATAGCATTCCAGGCCATGATACAACGCAGTACGGACAACAGCCCGGACGCAGGGGTTCATGCCGGGAGCGTCACCGCCGCTGGTAAGGACACCAATTCTTTTTACGCTCATAAATTGATCCTCCATTCAATTTGGATACATCTCTATTCTATCGCAAAATTGAAAAATGTAAAGAAAAAAATCGATAGATTTCCGATTTTGCCATTTCCTCTGTCGGTTTTGGTATCCGTAAGCGAGTGGGAAGACAGCCCGAAAGAGGTAACGCTGCCATTGGGGGAGCAGAGCCCCGCCTGAAAGGCTGCATACCGTTGAACATAGCGAACGCAACAAAATAAAAATTTTGTTGCGTTTAAGGCCAGGATCTGCTATAATGAAGTCATCAAGGCCAACCAGGCCCTTTGGAGGCATTCTATGAAGCGTTATTCTGATTGTCCGCAGGTGCTGCGAGAGTTCCTTATCTACCATGAAAATATCATGGGCCAATCCCAGCTGACCATTTCCGAATACTATTTGGATCTGCGTATGTTTCTGCGCTTTATCAAGCTCATGCGCGCCGATATGCCCATTACCACCGATCTGGATTCCATCGACATCCGGGACATTGACATCTCCTTTATCCGGGACATCGATACGCCGGATATCTTTGACTTTCTGTCCTATCTGGCCAACGACCGGGCTGTCAACCCGGAATCCGCCGCACCGGACTATGGCATTTCCGCAGCCGCCCGGGCCAGGAAGCTTTCTTCCATTAAGTCCTTTTATAAGTATCTGACGGTGCGCACCAAGCAGCTGGAGGAAAATCCTGTGGCCGAGCTGGAGTATCCCAAGCTGCGAAAAAGCCTGCCGAAATACCTGACTTTAGACCAATCAGCGGCTCTTTTACAGGCGGTTTCCGGACAGAATGAGAAGCGGGATTACGCAATTCTGATGCTGTTTCTCAACTGCGGCATCCGTCGCAGCGAGCTGGTGGGACTGAATCTGACAGACGTGTACGAGGATCGGATTCGGGTCGTCGGCAAAGGCAACAAGGAGCGGTTTGTGTACTTCGGTTCCGCCTGCCGGAAAGCCATCGATGCCTATCTGGAGGAACGCAAGCAAATCGAGCTGTCCGACAATCGGGCTCTGTTCGGCTCCAGGGACAAAAACCGGATCAGCGTTACCGCCGTCCATCGGCTGGTAAAAAAAGCACTTTTGCAGGCCGGATTGGACTCCACCCAGTTCTCCGCTCATAAGCTGCGGCACACCGCCGCAACCATGATGCTCTCCGGCGGTGTGGATGTAAAAACCGTCCAAGAGGTTCTGGGGCATGAGAATCTGAACACCACCCAGATTTATACCCACATTGAAAGCACCGAGCTGAAAATTGCCGCCGAGGCAAATCCTTTGTCAAAGCTTGATTTCAATAAAAGTTGAGTATTTTCTACGATGCAACCAATAGTTGACAAGATTTGAGGCAGAATAATGTCAATTGGAGAAAGAATTACAGAGCTGCGCACCCGGAAGAACCTGTCGCAGGGAGATCTGGCCAGTGCCCTATCCGTGTCCCGTCAGGCCATCAGCAAATGGGAAAACGATCAATCCAGCCCGGACACCATTCACCTGATTCAGCTGGCAGACCTTCTGGATACGGAGGTAGCCTATCTGGCTACAGGTGTCAAACCGGTTTATGAGGAAGCGCCCATTGTGGTGAACCTGGTAAAGAAAGAAGATCGGGTGGTAGAGGTCGAAAAAGTGGTGGAAAAGCCGGTAATCCGCCGGATTGTCCGGGTAAAATACCGGCGAAATCCACTGGAATATCTGGCTCTGGGCATAGTCTGCTTTATGCTGGGGCTGCTTCTGGGTGTCATTATATTTTGATAGAGAATACGAAAAGCCCAGGCATGGATACCTGGGCTTTCATCTCAATTGTTGTGGATGAGTGTGTCTCCCCTCTCCCCTTCCCTTGAACACGAAAAAAGAGACATCCCTTTCGGGATGTCTCTTTGGTGGGCGAGGCGGGACTTGAACCCGCACGTCCGCAGTGAACACTAGAACCTGAATCTAGCGAGTCTACCAATTCCACCACTCGCCCATATGCGCGCCGTCTCTCAACGACTTGCTTATGATACCATAGGCAAAGCGGTTTGTCAATAGTTATTTTTGGCTATTTGCTGTCTTTTCTCAGAAGATGTCGAACGGAGCCGTACATAGGTATGGTCGCCTGGATTTCGTAGCCATCGGTCAGGGCATTGCGCAGGCTGTATCGGTTATCCGGATGGATGGTGCATAAGAGAATTTTTCCCGGCCCCAGTTCCCTTTCCGCTGTCTCCATGAGCCTGCGCTGCAAGCTCTGTCCCCGATAGTCCGAGTGGACTGCCGCCGTGTCCATGTTCACTACACGCACAAGGTCTTCCGGGGGAAGGTTCAGCTTCCAGCCGTAGTTGATCGGCGAAGTACCTGGGTAGACCACCGTAAATACCCCCGCCAGCCGTTGCGCATCCTCCGCAACCCACAGCCGCATACTGCCGTTTTCCATCCGCTCCCGGAATTCCTCCGGGGTGTCCAGGCAGAACCACTCCGGATGGGGCATTTCCGCCCTGACTTGCGCCAGGAACGTCAGAACCCGCTGGATGTCCTGTCGGGTTCCCTCTCGAATTTCTATCATGGAAACCTCTTTCAGCCTGCTGCCGTCAGATAGTTGCTGACGCAGTACAGGGTCTGCCCATTGTAAATCACTCTCGACCAGCCTACATCCCGGTTGATGCCGGTTCTGGTCACGATCTCGCCGTTTTTCAGGGTGGCCACCACCACACAGCTAGGATCCTCCACGCTGGGAAGAGATCGCAGATTTACCTCTACCTTGGCTGTGACCTGATCCTGAATGTCCTCAAACTGGGTCTGAATCTGAACCTGTCCGGAGGACTGGGTCGGTTCGGCGGCGGGAGTGGCTGCTTGGGTGGGCTGGGTCTCCCCTTCTCCGCCGCCCACTACCTTGAGGTAGCTGGTGACGGCATAGCAGGTCATACCCTGATATTCCAGCTTCGACCAGCCGTTTTCGCTGATGCCCACCCGTTTGGCGGTATCCCCCGCCTGAAGCTGAGTCAGCACCACCGCGTCCTCGTGCTCCACGCTGGGAAGTTTTCGCAGATTCACCACTTTTTTTGCGGTCACCACATCGTTCACCGCGGTAAACTGGGTTTGAATGCCGTCCTCCTGCTCCAGGGTTTTTTCGTCCGGCGGTGTGTAGCCCAAATCTGTGGTCAGGTAGCTGGATACGGCGTAATAGATGTTCCCTTCATAGAGAATTTTCGACCAGCCGCTGGTGCTGACGGCAATCCGCTGAGCGATTTCTCCGTTTTTCAGAGTGAACAGCACCACGCTGTCGTCCCCCTGGCTGGGGATGTTGCGCATGTTGGTCTCGTCCCGGGCGGTGACCTGCTCGCTGACCTCGGTGAAGTCCATCATGGCCTCCACGTCCGGCTCCGCCTGAGCAGGGGTTTTCTTGCTCTTGGCTGGTTCAATGCCGTCATAGCCAAAGTAGGCAATGTTCATGTCCACCGGCTGGCGAATGCCCCGGATTTCGCCGTTTGTGGTGTACTGCCACATCTGATGGGTTCCGTTGTAAGTGGAGGCGGGGGTATCCGGGTAGGGCTGAGCCGGATACTGAGCCACCCAGATTTTGTATTTGTCCGCAATGCGGGCGGTTTCCCAGTCGTTCTCCCCTTCCAGCTCCCCCTTGGAGGCATAGAACATGCCCTCATAGCCGTGCTTTTCAATGGCACTCAGGAAGGCCAGCGCCACGTCGGTGCGCTCCTGCTTGGTCATGGAAAACTGGCGGCTGGTTTCTTCCTTGAATCCCTCGCAGTCATAGACCACCGGGTAGGTAATGGGGTAGCCTGCCAGGGCTTCCGCCATCCAGTCCGCTTCTTCCTGCGCTTCCTCCTGGCTGATGGCGGTGGAGAAGAAATAGGCGCCCATGGGAATCTCCGCTTTTGCCGCCTCCTGAAGGTTATACCGACCGTTGGGATCCTCCTTGATCAGCCCATCGGAGCGTCCCCGGTAGCCCACCCGGATCATGGCAAAGTCCACCTCGGAGTTGGACACTGCCGTCCAGTCGATGGTGCCCTGATACCGGGCTACGTCGATGCCGATGGTGGTCTCGTCCGTTTCCTTGGTGACCCGCTTTTTCAGGGAGCAGCCTGCCAGAAATCCTATCAGCGTCGCCGCCGTCAGGGTCAGAGCCACAGCCTTGTAAAATGGAATTCTCTGTATCATAGTTTGTGTTTCCTTTGCTGAAGATAGCGTTAGCATACCACACAATGGCTTTCTTGTCCATATGGGAAAACAGGATACCGTGTCAATTGGGACTTCCCTTTTGACGGAAAGTGGTGTACAATGTGAGAAAGTATCACAGAAAGAAGAGAACCTCTATGAATATGAATTTCAAGCGTAAGCTGCCCATCCCTAAAGAAATCAAGGAGCAGTATCCCCTGACTGCCGAGTTGGCACGGGTCAAGGAGGCCAGGGATCGGCAGATTGCGGATATTTTCACCGGGAAGGACAATCGGATGGTGCTGATTATCGGCCCCTGCTCAGCCGATCGGGAGGACGCGGTGCTGGATTACTGCCACCGGCTGGCGCATTTGCAGGAGGTCGTGAAGGACAAGCTTCTGCTGATTCCCCGGGTGTACACCAACAAGCCCCGAACCACTGGCGCAGGCTACAAGGGGCTGCTTCACCAGCCAGACCCGGAGGGCAAGCCCGACATGCTCCAGGGGGTCATTGCCATTCGCCGACTCCACACCAATGTGCTGGCCGAAACCGGCCTGTCCACCGCCGATGAAATGCTGTACCCGGACAATTATCGGTATCTTTCCGATTTGCTGGCCTATGTGGCCGTGGGGGCCCGGAGCGTGGAAAATCAGGAGCACCGGCTGACCTCCAGCGGCATTGCCGTGCCGGTAGGCATGAAGAACCCCACCAGCGGGGATATTTCCGTTATGCTCAATTCCATTCTGGCCGCTCAGAGCGGACATACCTTTATTTACCGTGGCTGGGAAGTGGACACCACCGGCAACCCCCTGGCTCATGCCATCCTCCGGGGCTATGTGAATAAGCACGGCGAGGCCATCCCCAACTACCACTATGAGGATTTGGAGCACCTGTATCAGAATTATCAGGCCAAAGGACTTCAGAACATGGCACTGATTGTGGACACCAACCACTCCAATTCCGCCAAAAAGTATGACCAGCAGCCAAGAATCTGCAAGGATGTACTTTACACCTGCCGCCACAGTGCCCAGATTCGTTCCATGGTCAAGGGCTTTATGATCGAATCCTACTTAGAAAACGGCAGCCAGAAGATCGGCGAGGGCATTTATGGCAAATCCATCACGGATCCCTGTATCGGCTGGCCGGAGACCGAGCGGCTGGTGAAAGAAATTGCGGAGCTGTTTTGAAGAAAATAGGAACGGGCGGCTCATCCGAGCCGCCCTTCCCTTTTCCTATTTTGATGTCAGCTTGTTCAGAAGCCAGATGACCACGGCAATTGCGCCGATGACCAGGAAAATACCGACCATGCCCTTTCCCAGCATGGGAAGGGTCTGAGCCAACGCATCCGGATACAGCATAACGCACACCTCCTTAATAGCCCATCAGGGACAGAATCAGGCCGCCTGCCACCACCGAGGCAATCTGACCGGAAACGTTGACACTGATGGAATACATAAGCAGGAAGTTCTGATTGTCCTCCTGAAGACCCATTTGGTTCACCACCCGACCGCTCATGGGAAAGGCGGAGATTCCCGCCGCGCCGATCATGGGATTGATTTTCTTCCCCTCCGGCAGGAAGAGGTTGATGAGCTTGGCGAAAAGTACGCCGCCCACAGTATCCCCCACAAAGGCAACCAGTCCCAGGCCCAGAATCAACAGAGTGTCCGGCCGGACGAACTGCTCCGCCGTCATCTGGCTGGCGACGGTCAGACCCAGCAGAATGGTAATGAGGTTTGCCAGGGTGCTTTGGGCGGTTTCGGACAGGGCATTTAGCACGCCGCACTCCCGCAGGAGGTTGCCGAACATCAGGAAGCCTACCAGGCTTGCGCTGGCGGGAGCGGCAATTCCGGCAATCATGGTTACAAGGATGGGAAACAGAATCCGGGTCAGGCGGCTGACCTTCCCCTTCTGATAGGGCATCCGGATCAGCCGCTCCTTTTTTGTGGTCACAAGACGAATCACCGGCGGCTGGACAATGGGCACCAGAGCCATATAGCTGTAGGCGGCTACCATAATAGCTCCCAGATATTTGGAGCCCAGAACGTTTGCCACGAAAATAGCCGTGGGACCATCGGCGGCACCGATGACCGCAATAGAGGCCGCGTCCTTCAAATCAAAGAAGAAACCAGCCAGCACCAGGGTCAGGAAAATGCCGAACTGAGCCGCGGCACCGAACAGCAGCAGCCAGGGCTTTTCCAGCAGGGGGCCAAAATCGATCATGGCACCGATGCCGATGAAAAGCAGCAGCGGGAAAAGCTCATTGGCCATGCCCGCCTGGAACAGGACGCTGAGGACTCCCTCCACCTCCCCCTGAGTGATGGCACCGGACAGGGGCAGATTTACAAGAATGGCGCCGAAGCCCATGGGGAGCAGCAGACTGGGTTCCATCTTCCTGGCAATTGCCAGATAAATGAGCAGTCCGCCGATGGCCCACATGAGTACCATCTGAGGGGTTATGTTTGCAAAGTTTTCGAATAATGACAGAATTTCCATATGTTTCCTCCTTCTTTGCCGTGAAAGAGGATGCAAAAAGAGACCTCTATCACAGCACAAAACTGTGATAAAAGTCTCAAGCGTCAAGCATGACCCCGGGCTTTCGCCGTGATGACGAGACCATGCGGCGGCACCGCCGCCCCCTACTCCCTTTTATCTTGTAATTCAGTATATGTCAAGTGTTGGAAAAAGTCAAGAAAAAATTGCCGGGGAAACATACGCTTTCCCGGCAATTGCCAATAAATTATGCTTTTATGCGACAGCTTTTCAGAAATTCCTTATGTTCCGGGGGTACCCGGTAGCTCTCCACCGCCTTCTGAATGGTCTTGTTGTGAATCCAGACCCCCAGGCGACATCCGGTGATGTAAGGCAGTGTAGCATCATACTGCTTGGCAAGAGCCGTGGCAAAGTACCAGGCCACCATCATGTTCACATAGTACTCGTCACTTTTCACGGAAGCGGCCATTTCCAGAAATTCCGGACGGAAGTCTTCGTCCAGGAAGTGGCACAGCAGCATTCCCAAGCCGAAACGGACGGTGTAAGGCGCAGGTGACGCCAGCCATTTGAAAATCAGGGGCAGCAGCTTTTCCTGATTCCGGAAGGCCTTAGGCCGCAGCTGGTCGCAGGTAGCCCAGTTGTTCACATAGGGCAGGAACGCTTCCACTGCCCGGGCGGTTTTGTCAAAATCCTTTTCCCGCTCCAAAAGGAATGCGTGAATCTGGTTCTCCTCAAAATACCGATGAGGAAGGTTCTCTTGGAAGGCTTCCCCATCCTCCAATTCCCTGGCCAACTGCCGCAGAACCGGAGTACGCACGCCTAAGATGGTCTCCGGGTCAACAGTGGGCAGGAGCCTTCGCTGCATGTCCCGATAGACCGGATCCTGATGGCGCAGAAGCACCCCGTACAGCTCCCCGGAAACCATTCAGGCTCTCCTGTCGGTCAGGCTCTTGGCAAGCGCCACCAGATAATCCTTTTCTGCAAAAGCATCCAGGGCGGAAATAGCCTCCTGGGTATACTGCTCCACAAGCTGGCCGCACTTGTCCAGGCCGTAGAGCCGAACGAAGGTATTTTTCTCCGCGTCCATGCCGGTAGCCTTGCCCAGCTCTGCCTGGGAGCCGATGATGTCCAGCATATCGTCCCGAATCTGGAAGGCCAGACCCAGCAGAGCCGCAAACCGGGCGGCGGCTTCCTTCTGGGCTTCCGTGCCGCCTCCGGCGATAACGCCCAGGACGCAGGGGACGGTGATCAGCCTGCCGGTTTTCCGGCTCTGAATGTCCAGAACCTCCTGCTTCGTGCACTTCCGCTCTTCGCTCATAATATCCAGCACCTGGCCGCCGATCATGCCCAGAGACCCGGCGCATTCGCTCAAAACCCCAATGGCCTCCCCGATTTTTCCGGGCTCCGGAAGTTCCGTCCGGGTGGCCACGGCAAAGGCATCGGTGAGAAGTGCGTCCCCTGCCAACACGGCCATACCTTCGCCGTAGACCTTGTGATTGGTCAGGCGGCCCCGGCGATAATCGTCGTTGTCCATGCAGGGAAGGTCATCGTGAATCAGGCTGTAGGTATGAATCATCTCCACGGCGGCGCCAAAGGGCAGCGCCTTCTCCGGCTCCCCGCCGCACACCCGGCAGAATTCCAGAGCCAGAATGGGCCGCAGACGCTTGCCTCCGGCAAGCAAGCTGTAGTTGGCCGCCTCAAAAATGGGCTTCTGGGGCTCGCTTTCAAAGGGGGCATAGATGGAGGCAAGATAATTTTCAATCATTTCCCGGTAGACCCGGGTCTGCTCCTCAAATTTCATCGCCGAAGGCCTCCTCCTGAGGGCTTCCGTCGGGCCCTGCCATGATTTTCTTCACTTGCAGCTGGGCTTCGTCCAGAAGCTTCTGGCAGCTGCGCACCAACTCCGTGCCCTCCTGGAAGAGCTTCAGAGACTCCTCCAGGGCCACATCTCCCCGCTCCATTGCCCGGACAATCTGCTCCAAACGAGCCATGGATGCCTCAAAAGTCTGATTTTCGGAATTCATTTTCTTGCCTCCTTATTCATGACGGTGGCGCACAACGTGCCGTCCTCCAGAGAAATTTGAACCCGCTCCCCGATCTCCGTCTGGGAGACGGAGCGAACCACCGTGCCATCTTCCTTCCGGGTCATGGAATAGCCCCGGGTAAGCACTTTCAAGGGGCTCATGGCGTCCAGTTTGGCGGCAGCGGCAATATATTTCTGCTTTCTGGCCGCAAGGCTCTGATTCTGGGCGGAAATCAGCCGGTTTTTCAGAAGTAAAAGCTGCTGCCCCTTCTGTTCCAGGTAGCCTGTGGGGCTTTGCAGAGCGGGAGAGGCCGCCAGTGCATTCAGATGCTGCCGGGAGGCCTTGATCTGCCGGGTCAGAGCCGCAGCCATGGCGCTGACCTGAGCGTCCAGGTTTTGGCGCAAAGCATCCTGGTCAGGAACCGCCAGTTCTGCCGCATTGGAAGGGGTTGCCGCCCGGAGGTCGGCAACGTAATCGGAAATGGTTACATCCGGCTCGTGGCCTACGGCGGAAATCACCGGAATCTGAGAATGGTAAATGGCCAGTGCTACCTGTTCGCCATTAAAAGCCCACAAATCCTCAATGGAGCCGCCGCCCCGGCCCACAATCAACAGGTCTGCCAATTGATAATAGTTGGCGTAGCGGATGGCGGAGACGATTTCTCCCGGAGCCTGGGCACCCTGCACCCGGACGGGAAGCAAGTATACCTTACTCAAGGGATAACGCTTGTTCAGAATTCGCAGCATGTCGTGAACCGCCGCACCGGCAGAGCTGGTGATAATGCCGATCCTGCCGGGATACTTCGGCAGTGGCTTCTTATGGGCTGGGTCGAAAAGCCCCTGGGCCGCCAGCTTCTTTTTCAGCTGCTCAAAGGCAACGTACAGATCACCCACGCCGTCCACAGTCAATGACACGCAGTACAGCTGATAGGCTCCGTCTCTGGGGTACACGGAGACCTTGCCCACGGCAATCACCTTCATGCCGTTTTCCGGCCGGAACCGGAGCCGCATGGCATTGCCCTTGAACATGACGCAGCGCAGGGCACTGGCCTCATCTTTCAGAGTAAAATAGTGGTGGCCGGAAGGGTACTGCTTGTAGTTGCTGATCTCGCCCCGGACAGCCACGGTATTGAGTAACGGGTCGGCATCCATCCGGCCTCGGATGTATTCGTTCAGCTGGGTAATGGAAAGCACCTGCTGCTCCATGGTCACACCTCCGTACAGCGGCTTGCCAGCACGGCAACGCCCATGGCGTTATCCGTGGAATACTGGGGCTGGGCAAAAATGGGGTTCAGGGGCTTCAAAACCTGACGAAGCAGAGAATTGGATGCTACGCCCCCGGAAAACACCACCGGCAGCCCCGGATAGGCCTTTAACGCCTGCTGCGTGGCGTGGAAAACCCCGTAGGCAACGCACCGCAAAGCGTAGGCCGCAGTTTCCGTCTGGTTTTTCCCTGCTTCATAATACTGCTGCACTTTGTTCTGCATTCCCGAAAAGGAGAAGGTCATGTCTGTGCATTTGACCCGAAAAAAGTCCTTCCCCGCCGCCTCCCGGCTCAGCGCATCCAGGTGCTTTCCCGATGGGAAGGGCAGTCCCAGAAGCTGGCCGGTGCGGTCAATAAGCTGCCCGGCGGAAATATCCGTAGTGCCGCCGATTTTTGTACAGTTCACCAGCTTCCCCTCTGGCTCCACCAGCAGCAGCTCCGTGGTGCCCCCCGACAGGTGCCAGGCCAAGTGGGGCTCGTCCATCAGTTCCAGGTGTCCCGCACTCCATAAAGATGCCGCCACATGACCCTGCTGATGGGAAACCTCCACAAGCGGCACATGAAGGGCATTGGACAGAAGCGTTGCGTGGGAAAGACCCACCAGAAAGCAGGGCATATAGCTGCCCTCCACCGCTCTGGGGCGGGTACTGACCCCTACCGCCCTGATCTCCTCCCGGACATGGGAAAACAGCCTGCCGGAAAGCTCCGGCAGGCTTTTGATATGGGCAAATACCGCATCGGACTGCCGAAGACCCAGTTCACCGGATTTCACAGGCAGGAGCTTCGAGCAGTTCTCCCCTCCCGTGCCGTCAAAGAAGGCAATGGAGGTGGTGTAGTTGCTGGTATCGATACCGATCACGCCCATTATTTCGCTTCCTCAGCTTCGGGCGCGGGCAGACTCCGGACAAAGCTGCCCAGGATTCCGTTGACGAAAGCACCGGTATCGTCATCGTGATATTTTTTGGCAATGCGCACCGCCTCGGACACGGCAACCCCTGCGGGCACGTCCTCCACATAGAGAATCTCAAACATGGCCAGCCGGAGAATACACCGGGCCAGCCTGGAAATTCGGCTGATGTCCCAGCCGATGGAGAATTTGCGGATCTGCTCGTCCAGCTCCTCCTCCCGGTTGGCAACGCCGGTGACCACCGTGTCGATGTAGCGCAACTGAGCACGGCTGGGCCGCTCGGCGTAGACATCGGTCTCCTGGCTGAGCTTGGGGTAGTACTCCTTATCCAGCCGGGTGGCAATAACGCTTTCCGGCTCCTCGCCGGTGAAGGCCCGTCCGTAGATCAAATGCAGTGCCAGCTCTCTGGCATTTCCTCTTGTCATACCCAAATCCCTTACTTGCGGGCAATGCCGCAGACGTTCACATCCACGTCGTTGACCTTCACGCCGGTGACGGACTCCACCGCACCGGTGATGGCCTCCTGAACGGTCTGGGCCACTTGGATGACGGACTCGCCGTAGCGAACGATAATATTGCAGCCGATGGTCAGGGTGTCGTCGTCCTCAATCCGGATGCGGATGCCCTTGCCCCAGCTCTTCTTTCCGATAACCTCGCTGCCGCCCTTGACCACACCGTCGATCTCCGTCAGGGTATTTTCAACGATGGTGGACACCACGTCCTCGGAAATCATAACACTCCCGCCTTCCTGGGCGTGGGTAATGTACTGCTTTACGTCTGCCATTGGATTTACCTCCTATAATGCTGGCCGTGCCGCGGGGCACGACATACTTTTGTTTATTGTACCACAAATCCAGAATAATACAACTGTTTTTTGCGCCGGACAGAGTTTCCCTAAGAATAGGTATGGATAATGGCCAGGGCAATGTCCTTTTTGGAGGAGCACCGATCCATGGCCTGCTTTTCAATGTGCCGGTGGGCCTCGGCTTCGGTCATTTTCAGCTGCTCGATGAGAATCCACTTGGCCCGGTTTACCAGCCGGATCTCCTCCATCTTGTCCTCAATGGACAGATTCTTGGTCTCCATCTTCCGCAGACGCTCCCGGACAGTGATCATCCACTTGAGCCCCAGGCGCAGGGTGCCGGCGGAAAAAGGTACCTGCAAGGTGAACACCCCATGAGGGGTCACCTGCTCATTGACCTCCTCAAAGCTTTCCGCCCGCAGAAGAAGCAGTACCACCGTATCCGATCGACTTCCGGTATCGATGGCAAAGCGGGTTCCGCTTTCGTCCGGCAGGGGCGCGTTGATAATCACCAGGTCATAATTGCGGCCCACCAGCTCCCGTCGGGCCGCTGCGGCGTTTGTGCAGAAGGACACGGGGTAGAATTCCGAGGAAGGCAGCATGGGCCGCAGGGCCTCGTTCAGCTTTTGCTGGCCGGAAACTACCAGCACACTGTAGGTATCCCCGCTGAACAGCATGTGTCTCCCCTCTCTTTCTGTTTCTTCTTAATTTTTATAGCAGGCAATCAGCGACTCCGGAAGATGAGCCCGGATGAATTCGCTTTCCTCCGCCCGCTTGATAGCCGCTCCCAGAGACAGTGGCAGGGTTTCCATATCCCCGATGTCCCGGGGCTCGGCGGTGTAGAGATTCACGTTTGCCTTCTCCGGCAGGTCGATCTCATTCTGGATGCCGTCCAGCCCTGCCCAGATCAGCAGAGCAAAGGCAAGATAGGGATTGGCCGTGCAGTCCGGGGAGCGGAGCTCCACCCGGCGGTACTCCCCTGCCGCCGCGGGAATCCTGATGAGCATGGAGCGGTTGTTATTGGACCAGGAAATATACTTGGGAGCCTTGCAGACACCCAGCCGGCTATAGGACTGGGGGCTTGGATTCAGGAACCGGGTCATATCCGACACATGCCGGAGGATGCCTCCCATCATATGGTGCATCCGGTTCTCCCCGGGGCCTTTCACAGACATATTGATGTGGAATCCGCTGCCGGGCTGATCGGGCAGGGGCTTGGGCGAAAAGTCCGCACAAAGCCCGTTGCCCGCGGCGATGGTCTTGACCACCGTCCGGAATGTCACCGCATTGTCCGCGGCGGTGAGGGCATCGGAATAGCGGAAATCAATCTCGTTCTGCCCCGGGCCCTGCTCATGGTGAGACGATTCCGGGCGAATACCCATCCGCTCCAGGGTCAGGCAGATCTCCCGGCGGACGTTTTCGCACTTGTCGTCCGGGGACACGTCCATATAGGTAGCCTGGTCATAGGGAATGTGGGTAGGCTCCCCGTTTTCGTCCAGCCGGAACAGGTAGAATTCCAGCTCGGAGCCGAAGGAAAAGGCAAAGCCCGCTTTTGCCGCGTCAGCCACCGCCTGCTTGATGATGTTCCGGCAGTCATGTGTGAAGGGATTGCCCTGCTGATCGGTAATGGAGCAGAACATCCGCACCACCCGGCCGTGCTCCGGCCGCCAGGGCAGCACCGCAATGGTCGTGGGATCCGGGTGGAGGAAAAGGTCGGAATGCACCTCGTCGCCGAAGCCCGCGATGGCGGAGGCATCGATGGCAATGCCGTACTCAAAAGCCCGCTCCAGCTCCTGGGGCATGATGGAAATGTTCTTATTGCATCCGTATACATCGCAGAAGGCAAGACGGATGAATTTCACATCCTCCTCCTGGATATACTGCATGACTTCCTGTGGCGTGTATTTCATAATACCCTTCCTTTCCGGAATCCGGGTTTTCGGCGGAATCCGCCGACAGAATATTCTGGAAAAATTATATTCGACGAAATGCGGCTTGTCAATCTGCCCAAAGCAAAAAAATATTTTTTGTGCAGGGTGTTGACAAATGGCCGTGGGTAGTGTACAATGCGCCCATAAGGCAAGGATGTCTTGAAGCGGAATGGCTTCGGCGTCCTTGTCTTCTTTTTTATCTCCGATAAAGTAGAAAGGGTGTTAATTTATGGGTACTGTTTCTGATTATTTCGGCTGTCTGGTGTTTGACGATCGGGTGATGAAGGCCAATCTGAGCTCTGATGTTTACCAGTCCCTGCGCAAGACCATCGATCACGGCGCGAAGCTGGATGCCAGCGTTGCCAATGCCGTGGCCTCCGCCATGAAGGATTGGGCGGTGGCCAATGGCGCGACCCACTACACCCATTGGTTCCAGCCCCTGACCGGCATTACCGCGGAGAAGCACGACAGCTTCATCTCCCCGGCTCCCGACGGCGGCGTGATTATGGATTTCTCCGGCAAGGAGCTGATTAAGGGCGAGCCTGACGCGTCCAGCTTCCCCTCCGGCGGCCTGCGGGCGACCTTCGAGGCCAGAGGCTATACCGCCTGGGATCCTACCTCCTATGCCTTCATCAAGGGAAAGACCTTGTGCATTCCTACAGCCTTCTGCTCTTATGGTGGCGAGGCTCTGGACAAAAAGACGCCTCTGCTTCGTTCCATGGAGGCTCTGAACCGACAGGCCATGCGGATTCTGAAGCTCTTCGGCAACGAGGATGTGTCCTGCGTCCGCACTTCCGTAGGCCCGGAGCAGGAATATTTCCTGGTGGATCGGGAGATGTACAACAAACGCAAAGACCTGATTTACACCGGCCGGACCCTCTTCGGTGCCAAGCCTCCCAAGGGCCAGGAAATGGACGATCATTACTTCGGCGTCATCAAGCCCCGGGTGGCTGCCTACATGGCCGACCTGAACGAGGAGCTGTGGAAGCTGGGCATCCTGGCGAAAACCGAGCACAACGAGGTGGCACCCGCTCAGCATGAACTGGCGCCCATCTACACCACCACCAACGTGGCCACCGATCACAACCAGCTGACCATGGAGATCATGCAGAAGGTAGCTGCCAAGCACGGCCTGGTGTGCCTGCTCCATGAGAAGCCCTTCGCCGGGGTCAATGGCTCCGGTAAACACAACAACTGGTCCATTGCCACGAACACCGGTGTGAACCTGCTGTCCCCCGGCGAGACCCCCTATGAAAACGCCCAGTTCCTGCTGTTCCTGTGCGCGGTCATCAAGGCCGTGGACGATTATCAGGATCTGCTCCGTATTTCTGTGGCCACCGCCGGAAACGATCACCGGCTGGGCGCCAACGAGGCCCCTCCCGCCGTGGTCTCCATTTTCCTGGGCGATGAGCTGATGGGCATTCTGGATGCCATTGAGGCCGACGCTCCCTACGCCGGGACTCAGAAGACCACCATGAAGCTGGGCGTGGACGTGCTGCCCCGGTTCGCCCGGGACACCACCGACCGGAACCGCACCTCCCCCTTCGCCTTCACCGGCAACAAGTTCGAGTTCCGGATGCTGGGTTCCTCCAACTCCATTGCCTGTGCCAACATGATGCTCAACACCGCCGTGGCCGAGTCCCTGAAAATCTACGCCGACCGGCTGGAGGGCGCAGAGGACTTCGAGACTGCCCTGCATGAGATGATCCGCAAGACCATCAAGGATCACAAGCGGATTCTCTTCAACGGCAACGGCTATGACGAGGCCTGGATCAAGGAGGCTACCGAAAAGCGGGGTCTGTGCAACTACCCCACCACTCCCGACTGTATGCCTCACCTGCTGGATAAGAAAAATGTGGATATGCTCACTTCTCATAAGGTCTTCTCCGTTGCCGAGCTGGAATCCCGGTGCGAGATCATGCTGGAGAACTACTGTAAGGCCGTGACCATCGAGGCCAACACCATGATCGACATGGCTCGCAAAGAGATTCTGCCTGCAGTGGAAGGCTATGTGTCCGAGCTTGCCAAGACCGCTGCCGCCAAAAAGGCTGTGGCCCCCGGCATCCCCTGTGCCTATGAGACAGGCCTGGTGGAAAAGCTGTCCACGCTGACCGATCAGATTGCCGTGAAGACCGACGAACTGGAGGATGCGCTGCTGGAGCTGAAGGGTATTTCCGATGTGAAGGAAGAGTCCTTCGCCATCCGGGATACCGTTCTGGGCAAGATGGCCGCCCTTCGTGCGGTGGCCGACGAGGCCGAGACCCAGACTTCGGAAAAGTACTGGCCCTTCCCCACCTACGGCGAACTGCTGTTCGGTGTTCGTTAATACTATTTCTTAAGTAAAATGATTTCATCATTTTACTTAAGCCGTTTCACGGCAGACCGCCTGGGCGGCGGTAAGAAATGTATTGACTTCGTTTTTTAGCGGCAGTGGCCGCTGGCCGCAATCCTGCGGCCTAATAAAACACTTTTAAGCGTTTTATTAAAAACTCGTATAAAGCGGTTCCATCAACACTGCCATTGCGAACTTGCCGCAGTGGCGGTGTTTTTTGTTGAAACAGCACCTTCCATATTGAATTTCCCGAAAAAACATTGTATGATACACAAAAAGGAGGCGAGCTGCCTTGCAGACACATGAAGAAATCAGCTCCGGCATTCTGACGTTTTTGGAGCAGGAGGGGGTAGACCCGGAGATTCTGAATCTGACCCGGGAATACCGGAAGGCCCATCCCATGGCAAGTCCGGAGCGGGTTCCCGTTCCCCGGTATGCCTACTACGGCGTTCAGGTCTGGGAGCAGGTGCTCACCGCAGTGCTGGCCGGGAAGAACCTGCTGCTGGCGGGGGGCAAGGCCACGGGCAAAAACGTGCTGGCCCAGAATCTGGCGGCTCTGTTTCAGCGGCCCATGTGGAACATTTCCCTGCATGTGAACACCGATGCCGGGTCTCTGGTGGGAACGGATACCTTCCGGAACGGTCAGGTGGAGTTCCGACCCGGGCCGGTGTATGCCTGCGCCCAGGCCGGCGGCTTCGGCGTGCTGGACGAAATCAACATGGCGAAAAATGAGGCCTTGGCGGTGCTCCACCAGGTGCTGGACTTCCGCCGGGCCATCGACATTCCGGGCTACGGCAGCCTGGAATTAAAGCCGGAGACCCGGTTCATCGGCACCATGAACTATGGCTATGCCGGAACCCGGGAGATGAACGAGGCGCTGGCTTCCCGGTTTGCCATTTTGTCTATGCCCACCATCACCCAGGAGAATCTGGAGCGGCTGCTGGGCACCGAGTATCCGGAGCTTAGCCGGAAATACCGGGAGCTGTTCGCCCAGCTGTTCTTCGATCTGAACAAGAAGTGCGCCGCCTCGGAAATCTCCACCCGGGCACTGGATCTGCGGGGTCTGCTGGATGCCATCGACCTGATGAAGCTGGGACTGGCTCCCTTGGCGGCGCTGGATATGGGCATCACCAACAAGAGCTTTGACGGCTACGAGCAGCAGCTCATCCGGGACGTGATCGCCGCCCGGATTCCCGGGAAGCTTCGCCGGGAGCAGGTCTTCGACCTATGAATACGGAGCAGTTCGGTGCCGCCGGACGGCGGGCTCTGAATCAGGTGTGGAACGGGGCAGGGGAGTACGGCTTTCAGCCGGTGTTCGTTTCCAATACCCTGTACATGAACACCATAGCGGGTCTTGCGGAGGAATTCTTCGGCAAGGAGGCCTTGCAGGCTTTGTTTGATACCTGGGAGGGGGACATCTGGCAGGGAACCTATGACCGGTTCGCCTGGCTGCTCATCGAGCAGGCGGTATACCGGCGCAATCTGCCTTTGCGTCCTGCCCTGGAAGACCTGCGCCGGGACTATGCGGACTTTTTCCTGGACAGCCTGGAACGCCGTTCCCGATCGGAAAATATGGGAAAAGCCCTGCTGTGCGAATCCTTGCAGCGGGCCTATTGGCGGGAGGCTCTGGGTCAGTCTCCGGGAATGCTCCTTCCCAAGGAGGCAAAGCTGTATTCTAAAATCCGGCAGGGGGCAGATCTGGAGCCGGAGGCACTGGAAAAGCATATTCTGGAACTTCTGAAATCCGATTTCGGCTTTACCAGGGTGCAGGCGCGGGGAAAGCACTGGGAGCTTCCCCAGTGGCTTCGGTTTTTGCCCCAGCGCAAGCCCGATGTGCTTCAGCCTCAGCGGCTGGAAAACGCGGTGCTCTCGGAAATGAACTCCGGCACTCAGAAGCGGCGGGGCTGGGGCAGCCAGCAAAAGGGCGGCAAAGACGATCTTGCCTATGTGGAAGGGTGCTTCGGCCGATGCCGGTATTCCCCTAACCGATTGGAGGAAATCCGGCAGAAGCTGTGCACCGGCGCCCACGCGGGCTGTGCCCTGTGGTTTACCGACGGTGCCGCCGCCTCCGTTTCCAAGGAGGATGCCCGGCGCGTTTTCCAGGAGGCTCTGCGCCAGCAGAAGAAAAACAAGCAGCATTATCTGGACAACGCCGCCATGTACGAGGGAATCGTCCGGCGGATTCAGCGGGAGATTTCCGGGAATCTGCTGTCGGAATATCTGCCCCGGTCGGAGCTGGCTCCCTGGGGGGAGCTGGACGCCGGGCGGGTCTGGCGGGGGCCGATCCTGAACGATGAGCGGGTGTTCCTCCGGCCGGAGGAACAGCCTACTCCGGGTATGTCTGTGCTGCTTCTGCTGGATGCCTCCGCCTCCCGGATGCACCAGCAGGAGGTGATTTCCGCCCAGGCCTACATTCTGGCGGAGGCGCTGCGGCAATGCCGGGTGCCGGTACAGGTGGAAAGCTTCTGCTCCATTCGAGGGGTGACGGTGTTCCGGCGGCTGGTACCCTTCGGGGCGGACAATGCCAGAAACGTCTTCCGGTATTTTGCCGCCGGCTGGAACCGGGACGGGCTGGCTGCGCGGATGGCCGGGTTCACCATGGCTCCGGTGCGGACGGAGCGGAAGATCGTGATTCTGCTCACCGACGCCAATCCCAACGATTCCATGCCTCTGAGCCGCCCAGGGCGACTGCCCGTGCCCTATGAGGAGAAGAACGGCGTGGAGGATGCCGCCGCCGAGGTGGCAAGACTTCGCCGCTCCGGCTGCCGGGTGGGGGCAGTGTTCTTTGGCAGCAGCGGAAACTATCCCAATGCGGAAAAAATCTACGGCCGTCAGCTGGTGCGCATCCGGCAGATGGAGGAATTCTCCAAGGCCGCCGTGGAGCTGATTCGCATGGAGTGCCAGCAATAGCGAAAGGGGACTGTCTCAAAATGATTTTGAAAAATCATTTTGAGACAGTCCCCTCTATTTGCCTTTACAGAACCTTGCTGAGAAAATCGATGGTTCGGGGCTGCTTGGGGTGGTCGATGACCTCCTCCGGGGTGCCCTCCTCCACGATGTAGCCGCTCTCCATGAAAATCACCCGGGTGGCGACCTCACGGGCAAAGCCGATTTCGTGGGTGACTACCACCATGGTCATGCCGTCGGCGGCAAGCTGCTTCATAACTGCCAGCACCTCGCCTACCATTTCCGGATCCAGGGCAGAAGTGGGCTCGTCGAAGAGCAGAATGTCCGGATTCATAGCCAACGCCCGGGCGATGGCCACCCGCTGCTTCTGACCGCCGGACAGCTGGGCAGGGTAGGCGGAAGCTTTGTCCAGAAGGCCGACCCGCTCCAGAAGCTGTAATGCCTTTTCTGTGGCCTGAGCCTTGGTGGCCATTTTCAGCTCTGTGGGAGCCAGGGTCATGTTGCCCATCACATCCAGGTTGTTGAAAAGGTTAAAGTGCTGGAACACCATGCCCACATTCTGACGAACCTTGTTCAGGTCGGTTTTCTTGTCGGTCATGTCGTGACCGTCCACAACGACTTCCCCGGCGGTGATTTCCTCCAGCCGGTTCAGGCACCGAAGGAGAGTGGACTTGCCGGAGCCGGAGGGCCCCAGAACCACCACGACCTCCCCTTCGCAGATGTCGGCGGATACGTCCTTGAGGACTTCCAGCTTGCCGAAATTCTTCTTCAGATGGGAAATGTGAATCTTCACATTGTTCTTATTCACGGCCACGGTTCAGTCTCCTTTCCAGACGCTTTGCCAGACGGGACAGCAGCGTGATGACAATCAGATACATGATGCCCACGATGGCCCAGACCTCAAAGGCACGCATGGTGTTGGCCACCACATTCTTGGCGGTGTTGACCAGCTCCGGGAAGCCGATGACGGACAGAATCGAGGTATCCTTCAGGGTGATGATGAACTGATTGATGATGCTGGGAATCATGGTGCGGATGGCCTGGGGCAGCACGACTTTGGCCATGGCGCGCCAATAAGGCAGACCCAGGGAGCGGGCTGCCTCCATCTGACCGGGATCCACACTCTGAATACCGGCACGAATAATTTCTGCCATGTATGCGCCGCAGTTCAGCGCCAGGGCTACCGTGCCGGCCTGAAGGGCGGTAAGGGTGAACTTGCTGCCGGTGAGAAGGCCGTTGATTGCCTGGGGAACGCCGAAGTAGATCATAAATGCCAGCACGATCATGGGAACGCCCCGGATCACGTCCACGAAAATGGTGGAAATGGCATTACAGATTCGACTTTTTACGACGCTGAGCAGGCCGAAAACCAGACCCAGGATGCAGGCAAAGAACAGGCCGGACAGTGCCAGCAGCAGTGTCTGCCCCATGGCGCGCAGCAGCAGGGTGCCATAAACGGAGAGAATGCGGATCACGCTCAGGACTCCTTTCGGATATTAGTGAAAGGGATTTGCGAAAGGGATTTGCGAAAGCGGGGGACGCCTACAGGCGTCCCCCACAGGCATATTGTTGGGAATCAGCCCAGATACTTAGCCAGGATCTGGTCGTAAGTGCCGTTGGCCTTGATGTTGGCCAGGCCCTTGTTGAACATGTCCAGCAACTCCTGGTTGTCGGCGTTGAAGATGGCGAAGCCATAATCGCCGCCCGCGTTTGCGGTGTCCTCCAGGCACTTCAGAGCCAGACCGTTATCCTTGATGGTAGCCTGCATGATGGGGGTGTCCTCGAAGCAGGCAACGCACTGGCCGCCCAGAACCGCCTGGTACATGGTGGGAGAATCCTCGAAGTAGACCAGGTTGAAGCCGTACTCGTCCTTCAGGGTCTCGGCGTAGGCAGCACCCTGGGTGCCGGTCTTGACGGCAACGTCCTTGCCCTTCAGACCGTCAAAGCCGGTGATGTCGGAGTCGGCGGCCACGGTCATGGACTGAGTGGCGGTGTAGTAGCCGTCGGAGAAGAGCCAGCCGTTGGCCTTCCGCTCCTCGGTGATGGAGGCACCGGCAATCATGCCGTCAGCCTGGCCGGCCTGGCAGGCGGCGATGGCAGCGTCCCAGCCCAGGCTCTTGATCTCGTAGTCAAAGCCCTGGTCAGCGGCAACGGCTGCGACGATGTCCACATCAATGCCCACGAAGTTGCCGGAAGCATCGGTGTACTCGAAGGGCTTGAAGACGGTGTCGGAAGCGATGACCCACTTCTTTCCGGAAGCGGCGGGAGCCTCGGTGGCGGCGGCATCACCGGCAGCAGGTGCCTCAGTGGCAGCGACGGTGGTGGCGGCGGGGGTGTTGCTGCTGCCGCAGGCTACCAGGGCAAGAGCCATAGCCAGGACCAGCAGGACGCTCATAAACTTTTTCATTGTTGGACCTCCATCTTTTCCTCAAAAGATTCATCCCGCGTTCGCAGGATGTTCATACTATAGTTAAAATTGCAGTATTTGTCAACTGCAAATTGCAGGAAAGTGCGTAAAAATTCAGGTTTTCTTCATCTTTTGTATCTTAGCACAAATACTTTCTCAATTCCTCTTTTATTTTTGTGTAAATAGGCATAGCCCCTTCTCTCTCCTATGGATATGTTTTCTTGGCAAACAACCTTCCATGTCATAAATACACTTTTCCACAGAACAGTCACATCTGTCCACGCGTGTTTATTTCGCTAAAGCGCCCCGGAGGGCTTCCTCCGGGGCGCTTTGTCATAATGTGAATACTATTCAGCAATATTCTGTATATTATTCATTCCGTTTTGCAGGATTCACTGCCACTTATCGCAAAGCATGTTGATCTGGTCCGCGAATTTGGCCACGTCCTTGTTGGTCCGCCCCCGGAATGCCCCCACCAGCGCCGTAAGCCGGGCCAGGGCCGCCGTAAGCTTGCCGTAAATGCTGTCCTTCCGGGCAGCGGCAGGCGTGAGGGTTTTCTTCTGGACCAGGACCCCCTCGGGCTCGTACTCGTATCTGCCGGAGGCCAGGTTGAAAATGGCCCCGGAATAGGGTGCGGAGGCATGGATGCCCAGCTTCTCCTGGATGAGCCCGGCAAAAAAGGTGACCACCTGGTCCTCGCCGTGATTGACAAAGACTTTTCTGGGCTTCTCTTTGAACTCCGACAGCCAGTGCAGCAGTTCCCTCTGGTCCGCGTGGCCGGACTTGCCGGGCATAGAGACAATGCGGGCCCGGACCGCCACCTCCTCATTGAAGAGTTTGACGGTTTTTGCCCCTTCCAGTAGGCTCCTGCCCAGGGTGCCTTCAGCCTGATAGCCCACAAAGAGCACCGTGGAGCCGCTGCGCCACAGATTGTGCTTCAGATGGTGCCGGATCCGGCCAGCCTCGCACATGCCGCTGGCGGATAGGATCACCTTGGGGCTGGGGTCCAGGTTGATGGCCTTGGACTCCTCGCTGGTCACCGCCAGATGGAGCCCCGGGAACATCAGGGGATTCACCCCCCGATGGACCATGTCCAGGGTCTTTTCGTCCAGGCAACCGGGGGCGCACTGGAGGAATACCGCCGTAGCCTCGATGGCCAACGGGGAGTCTACATATACCGGGAAGTCGAAGCCCACCAGATTCTTTTCCTTGATCTCCCGCAACAGATACAGCATCTCCTGGGTCCGGCCTACGGCGAAGGCGGGGATCACCAGATTGCCTCCCTTGCCAAGAGTTATCCGGACGCAGTCCGCCAGAAAGTCCGTAGGGTCGTTGCAGGCCTCGTGGATCCGGTCGCCGTAGGTAGACTCGATGATGGCGTAGTCCGCCTCCCCGATGTAATCCTTCCCCCGGAGGATGGGCAGATTCACATTGCCCAGGTCTCCGGAGAAGACCACCTTCCGGCTGACCCCGGGCTCAGACAGCCACACCTCGATGGAGGCGGAGCCCAGCAGGTGCCCGGCGTTGACAAACCGGATGTCGATGCCCTGGGCGATGGAGATCTTTTCTCCCAGAGAGCAGGGCCGGAACCGCTTCAGGCAGCTTTCCGCATCCTCCAGGTCGTAGATCGCCTCCACCGGATCCAGACCGGCCCGGGCGGCCTTCCGGGTCTTCCATTCCGCCTCCTGCATCTGGATGTGGGCACAGTCCTTCAGCATAATGGCGCAGAGGTTGGTGGTCTCGTCCGTTGCGTAGATGCGGCCCCGGAATCCGTTTTTCGTCAGCAGAGGCAGCAGGCCGGAGTGGTCAATGTGGGCGTGGGTCAGCAGGACAAAGTCCAGGGCTCCGGGAGAAACCGGCAGACTCTGGTTCTCGAAGCAGTCCTTTCCCTGCTCCATGCCGCAGTCCACCAGACCCAGCACGCCGCCGCACTCCACCATGGTACAGGAGCCTGTTACCTCGTGGGTGGCTCCCAAAAAAGTCAGTTTCATAGGGCACCTCCTTATCTATAGTATTACTATACCACCATCCCTTTGCCCTGCCCAGGAAAATAGGGGTGGGAATTTGCCCAATTTTGTGGTATGATTGGAAGAGTCAAAACCCTCTCCCGGGAGAGGGTGGCAGGGCCAAGCCCTGACGGGTGTGGGGCAGTACCTGGTCCGCCCCGGTACCGCCCCTCATCCGCCGCCGGGGGCGGCACCTTCCCCCAGGGGAAGGTTCAGAAGATTTTTACACCCGAATCATGATATGTTCACGTTTTTCGGGTATAAAAGAAATATACTTTTACGTATTGAAAGGAAACCAACATGAAAAAACTGATTTCTCTGACCCTCAGCGCCGCCCTGTGTCTGGGCCTCTTTGCCGGATGCGGCAAGCAGAACGCGCCTGCCGCCACCGAAACCACCGCTCCCGCCTACGCCTCTTCTCTGGAGGTGCTGGAAAAGGTCTGGGCCACCTTCCCCGAAGAGGACCGCTTCCCTGCCGCCGGCGGTGACGAAGCCCACGACACCACCGACGGCCCCGGTGCTTTTGATATCAACGCCTACGGGGAATCCTTCCGGTATCAGACTCTGGTGGACGAGAACCTGACGGGCAAGCTCACCGGCGATGCCGCCACCCTGATCCACATGATGAACACCAACACCTTCTGTTCCGCCGTTATGGAGCTGAAGAACGCCGGTGAAGCCTCCTCCTTTGGGGAAGTCTACAAGGAAATCGTCCAGGGCAACCATTGGATGTGCGGTTTCCCCGACACCCTGGTGGTGCTGAGCCTGGGCAACTTCGTCCTCACCGCCTACGGCGCCGACGACCTGATCCAGCTGTTCAAGAACGGTGCCCAGTCTCTGGGGGCAACGCTTCTGGTAGAAGCCCCGGCGGAAGCCTGAGCCCATGATTTTTTCCAGTATTCCCTTTCTCTATTACTTTCTCCCCCTGGCCCTGCTCCTCTGCTATCTGGTACCGAGCAGGGCCAGAAACGCGTTCTTGCTGCTGGCCAGCCTGGTATTTTACGCCTGGGGGGAGCCAAAGTATCTACCGGTCATGGCAGCCGCCACAGCCCTTGGCTACGGCTTCGGGCTGGCCATTGAGCGGTTCCGGCGGTTCCGGAAGCCGCTGCTTGTTCTGAGCATAGCCTCCAGCCTGGGATTTCTCCTCTATTTCAAATACGCCGACTTCTTCCTGGAGAATCTCAACGGCCTGGGGCTGCACATCCCCCTGCTGGGGCTGGCCCTGCCTGTCGGCATCAGCTTCTACACGTTTCAGATCCTCAGCTACACCGTAGACGTATATCGGGGAGAGGTAACGGCCCAGCGAAACCCCATTGACCTGGCCTGCTACGTCACCTTCTTCCCCCAGCTCATTGCCGGACCCATCGTCCGCTACAAGGACATTGCGGCCCAGCTCCGGGACCGGCCCCAGAATCTGGACAACCTCCGGCTGGGAGCCGCCCGTTTTTTGGTAGGACTGGGGAAAAAGGTGCTGCTGGCCAACCTGCTGGGGGAGGTCTGCGCCGCCTGGCGGGTAACAGCGGACCCTTCCATTCTCTTTTCCTGGCTCTATGCCCTCAGCTATACTCTGCACATCTATTTTGACTTCTCTGGCTACAGCGACATGGCCATTGGTCTGGGAAAGCTCTTCGGCTTCTCCTTCCCGGAAAACTTCAACTACCCCTACATTTCCCGCAGCGTCACCGAATTCTGGCGGAGGTGGCATATGTCCCTGGGCACCTGGTTCCGGGACTATGTATACATTCCCCTGGGAGGCAACCGGAAGGGAAAAGGGCGGCAGTTTCTCAACATCCTGATCGTCTGGATGCTCACGGGCTTCTGGCACGGGGCCGCCTGGAACTTTCTCCTCTGGGGTCTGTACTTCGCCCTGCTGCTGATGGCGGAAAAGGCGGGGCTCCCGGTCCGCGGACGGGTCTACACCCTGGCGGCTGTGGTCCTGGGCTTTGTGCTTTTCGACGCTTCCTCCCTGTCCTCCGCCCTGGCCTGCGTCAAAGGGCTCTTCGGTCTGGGGGGGCTGCCTCCGGTATCCACCCAAGGGCTGTATCTGCTGAAAAGCAATCTGGTCCTTCTGTCCGTCGCCATCCTGGGGGCCACCCCCGCCCCCAAAAGGCTCTGGGAACAGCTGGAAGCCAAGGCCCCCCGGCTTTCCGCAGGCCTGGCCCCCATCGGCATGGCAGCCCTGCTGCTGGTCAGCACCGCCTGCCTGGTGGACGGGTCCTACAATCCCTTCCTCTATTTCCGCTTTTAGGAGGTGCGCATGAAAACGAAGCACTATGCAACGGTGATCTGCCTTGCGGGCTTTCTGCTCGTTTTCGGCCTGTGGTCGCTGCTGCGCCCCGCCGACGCGATCTCCGTGAGTGAGCGGCGGCCGCTCGCGCAGGCGCCTGCGCTGTCCTTTCAGACGATCCGAGACGGCACGTTTATGGACAAGGCGGAGAGCTACGCGGTCGACCAGTTCCCCCTGCGCGAGTCCTTCCGCACCCTGAAGGCGCTCGTCTCCTACGATCTGCTCCGGCAGAAGGATCACCACGGTGTCTACCTCTCGGACGGCTATGCCGCGCAGATGGACTACCCGATGAACACGGCGTCGCTGGATCACGCGGCGGAGCGTTTTGCGGAGGTCTG
>OLHA01000283.1_pt1 | contig 30178 bp, 40 predicted proteins | sample 1605961 | NCBI WGS metagenome assembly OLHA01 (sample SAMN03283288) | human gut metagenome | biome: human-associated habitat; material: feces | host: Homo sapiens | place: Peru | collected 2012
AGCTCTTTACTGCAATTGAGATTGCCATTGAGATTGCTTGCGGATTTTAGGATAAAAACATCTTCTCGTTTTATGCCGTTTTCTTTTAAAGCGAGGCTAATAGCTTTTTCATTATTATATTTCCAAGCTGTATCAAACATGCGATACCCCAGTTGATATGCACATCCTATTGTACGAGTCAACTCATAATTAGGTATAAGAAATGTTCCTAAACCTAACTGTGGCATCATTATTCCGTTATTTAGTTGTATATATACGGGCATGAAAACGAAGCGAGCAAGAGTGTGAATGTGGGGAAAGTGTGTAAATGGCTGATATAGTAGTAGATGTGGGGTAGTGGTGGAGGTCGGCGCGGAAAAACGAAACGTGCAAAAAGTTGAATTTGCTTTAATTGGGGTTTAATTTTGAGGGGCGCTCGTTTAATCAGTCTTTAATAGGACTTTAACTGGGCTTTAATTGGCTTTAATATCGAGCGGCTACATGGCTGGTTTATTCTGGCTGTGTGGCCGCTTTTGTTGTGCGGGTTGTAGAATGGCAGGCAGAGGCGCACAGGGTGCGAAATTCAGGCGTTTACGGCGTTTACAGGGCGCTGCGTTGCATCGGTGGCTGGGTAGGGGAGAGCGGGAGGCTGCGCGCCCATGCGCACGAGTGATTCGGAGCGGCTGCGGGGTATTTACGGGGTGTTAATTTGGCTGTTTAATCGGGGTGCCCTGACGGTCGTCTGAGGGTGCCAATTCGGGGGTGGGGGAGTGGGTCAAACTGTGCTCGTTTCGTTTCATTTTTTTGGTTGGATACACAGTTGGGCATACAGTTGGGTGTACATACGGGCATAGGTCTGCACCCCCATAAGGACAAATAAACGGCAAAAAACGGCATTTTTGAAGCGATAAACACCCCTTTAATTCCAAAATTAAACCATTAAAATTATATGTTTTTATTGTTGTAACTTGCTGATATTGTGCGTTTAACGCATTAAATCGCCTAAAAATGGCAAAAAAAACGTGTGAAACCGCTATTTTGGGAGGTTATGGGGGTGTTTAAGGTGTGTAATGGTGAACGCTGGTACATAACCCCCTATCCTACATTTGCAGTATTGCAGATGTCGGCACCGCCAGCAGTTTTTGCCAATCGTTGCTCGAGTTCTCTAACACGTTCCTGTAAACGTCCTATTTCCTGGGCTTGTTGCACAATTTTTTCGTCTTTCTTGTCGAGGTGGTCAATGTATTCAGCAAGGAACACGGACACCGGTGTTTCATTTGTGATAACAAAGGGTTCGCGCGCTGGTTGTACATTCTGAGCCATAACTTCCCCATACCCTGTTAATAGCCAGTGTGCATTGACTTCGTAAGTTATTACGATTTTCTCCAGTATGTCAGCTTTGGGCAGTGTTCCTCGTAAATAACTACGAACATTAGCCTCGTTTATGCCTAATTTGGCGGCAAATATGGTGTTTTTACCGTCTGCAAGGGTGTTAATTAGGTGTTGTACCCTCTCCCCTATCGTCTTGATTCTGTTCACTGTAATGCCCATTTGCAATTTTTGGTCGTAAAAAGTTGCGATTTTATTTTGTAGTGTCGTATATTATTACGAACTTTGCAACGTGTTACTTTGGTAACAGCGTACAAAGTTACGAAAAACGCCCGAGGTACACAATGTAATACGAATTTAATTCAGTAAAAGGATATGGAAACAACAATGATGAAGCGTTACATCGACGCAACCCAGGAGACCAAGGCGACACTCGCCAAGGTGTTCAAAGTGACCGAGAAGTTTGTGTATATGTGTCTTACATATCGCAAGAACAACGACACTGCCCGAAAAATTCGCTTTACAGCGGTACACAACTATGGTGCAAAGCCCATGGCTCACTATCCAATATGTGAGACCTTACACGACACCACAGAGGACGGACGCCAAGTGATGCGTCAGGAGTTCGACAATGGTTGCACCTTACTGGTGGACAAACGCACCGGCGAGGCGTGGCTGACAGGTCGCAAAGGCGATGCGCTGGGGCATTGGTTGGATATCAACTTCCCGAAACTTTACGAAATACAAGTGTTAGCCGAAAACATGTAAGCTATGGAGACTGTAAACGGAACAATTTGCATAAGCCACGCGGAACTAACCGGGCGTATCATTACGACCTCCAACCTTAACGCTTTAGTGCGCAAAGGTCAGGTTACTCAGATACGCAAGGGTGGCAACGGGCGCACGGCGTTGTATGCCGTTGAGAGCCTACCGCTGAAATGGCGCACAGAGGTTTACCGCCGTTACCCCGACTTGCAGGAACGTGCGGAAAGCAAAGAGTTTTTAGACATGGTGCAACCGGACGGCGCGGCACTGGACTTTTACCAGACCTATACGCTGGCAGACGGTCGCAACCTGCCCGAGGACAAAGTGCTGGAGTACGCAAGCAATGCGGCAATAATGAACGCTTTCCGCGCCTGCTGGGAGGCTCACGTGAGCAAACGCCAGCGCAGCGGTAAAAAGGCAGTAGCCGCAAAAGAGTTTTGGGCACGAGCAGCCGCAGCACTGCCCCGACTTGCTGACCGCTTCCCTCACTCACTGCCAGGCAGCGCCCGCCGCCTGCAAATGAAAATGGCCGAGTACATGGAGCAGGGTTACGCTTGCTTTATCAGTGGCAAGTATATGAACGGCAACGCCGCCAAGGTTGACGAGACCGACCAGAAAAATGTGCTTACTGCGTTGCTGGCACACCACAACAACCTCCCGGACACGTTGGTTGCTGAGGGTTACAACCGCTTTGCCGAGGCCAAAGGGTGGCCGATGATCACCGCTTCGACCGTTGGAGTATGGCGCGAGAAGTTGGGCACCGTGATAAGAGCCGGACGCCTGGGCGTGTCGAACTTCCGCAACAACGTAACAATGCAGGTGAAGCGCAGCCGCCCGAGTACGCCGTTCCTGATGTGGTCGCTTGACGGCTGGACCGTGGAGTTGCTCTATCAGGCAACCAAGACCGACAAAAAAGGGCACAGCGTAACGACCTACACCAACCGTCTGACCATGGTTGTAGTGCTGGACGTGTTCAACAACTACCCGATAGGTTACGCCGTAGGTACGCACGAATGCCCGGAACTGATTAAAGAGGCTTTGCGCGACGCAGCCAAGCACAGCCAGGCACTGACCGGCACAATGCTGCGCGCTACACAGGTGCAAAGCGACCGTTACGCGATTAAGACTATGCACGATCTTTACGCCGTCATGGGCGGCAAGGTAATACCGGCACAGGCGCACAATGCGAAAGCCAAGCCCGTAGAGCCATATTTCAGCTATCTTAATAATAACTACTGCATACGCTGCAACAACTGGTCGGGCTTCGGCATTACGACCGACCCGAAACGACAGCCGAATAGCGACGCGCTCAACCGTATGCGCCACAGCTTCCCGGATGAAGCAGGCCTCCGTGCCCAAATAGCCGAAATGATGAGACTGGAGCGCATGGCCAAAATGCAGGAGTTTATGAATGGCTTTGCAAACCTCAAACCGGAAAACACCCTACCGCTGAGCCGTGAAACCTACCTGCTCAACTTCGGTGTAGAAACAGGCTTTAAGAACGTGCTCGAGGGTTGCGGACTTCGCCCCACCATTTTAGGCGTCAAGCGTGATTATGATTGTTTCGACCTCACATTCCGCGACCATGCAGCCGAGCGCTGGACGGTTAAGTATGATCCTGACGACCTCAGCCAAGTGCTTGCCGTGAATGAAGCCGGCACACGCCGTTACATGCTTGAGGAGAAGTACGTGCAGCCTATGGCATTGGCAGACCGCAAGCCCGGCGACGCAGAACAGTTGGCACGCATAAGAGACTACAACAAACAATTAGAGGTACGGCAGGCGCAAATTTTGGGAGCAGCACTTCAAGGCACCGCCGAAGTGATAGCCGGAGCGCCGGCACTGCGCGGCAGCGTCGAGGACCGCTTGCTGATAACCGACAGCCACGGGCAGCACAAGGACAACCGCAGCCGCAAGCGCTTAGGTGTTACCGACATTAAAGCCTTAGAGGTGGAGACGGTAGAAACCCCGATAATACAAGCTGGTCAGAACGTCGCCGACGCTGAGACCTACCAAATAGCAGATTATTCAATTTTCTAAATAGTAAAAGGACATGACACAGGAACAGAAACAACAGATCACTGCCCAGCTTCGCGCATATTGTGGACAAAAGGGCAGCCAGAACAAAGCCGCCGCCAGCCTGAACGTGAGCAGCGCAACAATAAGCAAAATTCTTGCCGGCAACTGGGACACCATAGCCGACGACATGTGGCGCAGCATAGCCGCCCAGGTAGGAACGACCGAGGCCAAGGGGTGGCAGGTAGTCAAGACCCGCGCCTACGAGACCATGACGTTCACGCTTACCAACATACAGGCTGACCACTTGACCGCCGCCGTTATCGGTGGCGCGGGCTGCGGCAAGACAGAAGCCATAAAGAACTACACGGCAGCCGGGCGCAACGTGTATCACCTTGTTTGCTCAGAGTATTGGAACCGCCGCACGTTTATGGCGAAACTGTTGCAGAACATGGGCGCGCTGGTAGCCGGTACGACAGTGAGCGACATGATGGACAATATCGTGGACACGTTGAAGCGCAAGGAGTCGCCGCTTATCGTACTGGACGAAGCCGACAAACTGAGCGACCAGGTGCTTTATTTTTTCATTAGCCTGTACAACCAGCTTGAGGACCAGTGCGGCATTATACTGACCGCCACCAGCAACCTGAAAGCCAGAATCGAAAAGGGGCTGCGCCTGAACCGCAAGGGCTATGCCGAAATTTACAGCCGCATAGGTCGCAAGTTCGTGGAACTGCCCCTCCCCAACAGCGAGGACATAGCCGCTGTGTGTGTGGCTAACGGCATAGAGGACAGCAAAACCATTAACAGAGTTATTGACGAAGCCGACAGCGACCTCAGACGAGTTAAACGCAGCGTGTGGGCAATGCAAAAAGGAGGGGCGAAATAATGAACCAAAAAGAGAAAACAGCGATAAGCTACAAGATATATGATGCACTGACCGAATGTGACAGTATGGGCGATGCTTTAGAGATACTGACCGACACCGTAGCGGCGACCATAGTTGGCAATTTTGAGACAGAAGCCGACCGCGCCCTCATAATGGGGGCTTGTATCAAGAGGCTGCAACAGTACAAAAAACAAATGCAGAAAAGAGCGAGAGAATGAGCAAGACAATGCACGTGCAAATGGTAATGCCGGCGGCTGATGTGCCGTCGGTATTAACCGAATGGCTGGCCGATGCTCTGCCCTTTGACATAACAGTGAAAACGGGCACACGGAGGAACGGGCGACTAAAAGGTATGAAAATGGTATGCTTTACAGTGTACGGAACGACACAGGAGGATATAAACGACAAACTCAATGCGCTGGAGCTACTGATAGATGCGCACCAGCTGAAAGAAGCAATAACAGAATAACGAATAATGGGCAGAGCAATAAGTAATAAAAACGTGCTGGCAGCGCAGTTTGAAACAGCCGATTTTACGGGCGAGTATCTCGCCAGTTTCGGCCGCCCCGAGCTGCGCGGCGTGTGGCTTATCTGGGGCGGCAGCGGCTCAGGCAAAACCACGTTTACGCTCAGGCTCTGCAAGTATCTGGCCGGCTTCCGTCGTGTGGCTTACAATTCCCTCGAGCAGGGGTTGAGCCTATCACTGCAAAAGGCATGGGAGCGCGTGGACATGGGCGAAGCAGGCAGCAATATAATACTGCTGAACAAAGAGGAATTGCCAGACCTGCGGGCGCGATTGAGCAAGCGAAAAAGTCCGGAAATAATCGTAATTGACAGCGTGCAATATCTGGACGGCTTCGGTAAACGACAATTAAAAGCCATTAAACAGGAGTTTCCGGACAAACTGTTTGTGTTTATCAGCCACGAGAAAAGCGGGCAACCTATGGGCTTTATAGGTCAGTTGCTTCGCTACGATGCCGACATAAAAATCCACGTTGAGGGCTTCAAGGCTTTTGTAACGACCAGATACGAGGACCCGAGCAAGGGCGAGGGCGGCGCCGACTTCATAATCTGGGAACAGGGCGCAAATGATTACTGGGCAGAACGAATAAAATAATACGACTATGGCAAAGGAAAATAAAACAATGTACCAAATACACAAAGGGTTGGTTAAAAAGTATCACACCCTCTGCACAATCTTAGGGCTTGACGACGACGCGAAGCGTGCGATCCTGGCAAGTTGGGGAGTGGAGAGCAGCCGCGACCTGAGCCAGCACCAGTTAATTGACATTTGCGCGAAGCTGAGCGAGCAGGTGGACCACAAGCAAGGCACTGCACCGCTTGACAAACTGCGCAAGCAGGTAATTGCCGCAATAGGCGGCTGGCTTGCTGAGACCAAGCAGGAGAGCAACATCTCCAAAATAAAAGCCATAGCGATGCGCGCCAGTGGCTACGATGATTTTAACAAAATACCGCGCGAGAGGCTGCGCAACCTCATAGCGACATTTAACAACAAAGTCAAGGACGCCCGGGCGGTCGATGCGCTGACCAACGCGCTGCTCATGCAGCACTACACAGCCGGCGGCGAAGTTGATGTGACATTAAACTAACACAACCATGGACAAAGAACTTGAAAAAATTAAGGCTATGATCCTGGAGCAGACGGAGCACATGGAGGACAAAGCCCGTGTCGAGCTGCTGGACGAGCTGGCGTGGTGGGCTTCGGAAACAGCTGGATCAATGAACTACGAAGCCCCGGACATAGACAACTACGATGAATAACAGCTGAGCTGGTGTAAAAGGACAAAACGCACCGAGCAAATAAATACTATTTAATAACCACTTAAACCCCATTAAACAATGAGTGAAAAAGTAACATTAAGCGCCGAGGAATACGCCGAGCTTCAGGCATTCCGGGCAGACAAAGCAAAGCGCGAAGCAGAGGAACAGCGCAAGCAGCAGCGTGAAACTTACGCGCAAATGGTAGATGACGAACTGGCGGCAGCCATTCCGGAACTTCGTAACTTGAGCGAACAGATCAAGACTGTGAAAGATGCCATATTCGGCAATTTCAAAACCGTGCTTGATATGAAAGCCGAGGTCGTGGGCTTCAAGGAGGACGGACAGTTCAGCCACACATTTACCAACCAGGACAGTACCCTGCGCCTGACATTGGGCGTTAACACAGTGGACGGCTGGAGCGACATGGCCGAGACCGGCATTGCTATGGTGCGCAAGTACATTGAGAGCCTTGCAACCGATGAAAAGACCCAGTCGCTTGTAACAGCCATTTTGCGCTTGTTGAGCAAAGACCGCCAAGGCAACCTCAACGCCAGCAAGGTGCTGACCCTTTGCAAAATGGCAGAGGAAAGCGGCGACGACCAGTTCAAAGAGGGCGTGCGCATTATTCGCGAAAGCTACCGCCCGACCGAGACCCGCCGTTATATCCGTGCGCAGTACCGCAATGAGAGCACAGCGGGTGCCTGGCGCAACGTTCCGCTGAGCATTACGGATGTGGACCTGCTGCCCGGGTATGAAAATGCCCCGAAGGCTGACGCAGAACAGGCAGCGCCCGAGGCAGCGGGTTAAAAAAAGCCGCGCCAGCGTACTGCCTAAACAGTTAAACGCCAGCGCTGAGCCTTGTGTAAAAGGACGGTGCAAAGATACAAATTTTTAGGCGAATGACAAAGAGAAAACGGCACAAGAGTACGTTGGCGCGTGCAGAAAAGGTAAAAGCCCTCACGGAGCAGCATTACGAAGCCGGAAATCAAGCCAAATGCTACAAAGCAGTATGGCGCCACTACATTGAGCCGGAGTTTGGTATATGTTACCGCACCTATCTGAATATGTTGGGGCTTTCGCCTGATGACGAGCAACCGAGCGACACAGAACCCACACTTTTTGATTTTATGTAAAAAAACGCCCCCGGACGGACCAAAAGAGCCGCCGGGGGCGTTTGTATTAGTCAGGCTATTTAATCGCGACAGAGGCTACCGGAACAAGCCTGGCGGGGCGCATTGCGGTAGTGTCCTGCACCCCGCAGGTGTAACGCTCCACGTTTTCGACAATTTCGGCGTGGTCGTGGTTGGTTGCCGAGGTTGTGAGCATAACGCCCGAGAAGTTGTCGCCGCGCAGCCCCTGCATGGCGGCGTTAATGCCGTCGAGCAGGTCGAACACCGCCAGAGCTTCGGACATACGAGGGTCGGTATGCCCGTGTGTCGGAACGGCACGAGTAACAACATGAAGCCGGAATGCGAGAGAGCCACGGCGGGCGCGGTTGTTCTGCTGGTGCCAGTCTATGGCTTCAAACTCCACGAACACGGCAGGCAGCGCGAAAGCTGCCCCACCGTTAAGAGCCTGGACCTGGTTATTCCATAGGTCAACAAACTTAATGCCCGGCAGAGCGGCGAGAGTGTCGGCAATGGCTGTAAAAATCTGTTTTCTCATTTTCGTAAAAATTCGGTTAGTTGTATGTTGAATTTGTCGAGGTTGTCCTCAATAACTTCGCGTATGATGCGCTGCGTGTCGGGACCGTCGCCGATAAATTGGCGCTTCGGAATGGTCAGCACTTTGCCCTCTTTCATAAGTGCAAAGTATTTCCACATTTCCAGTTTGGTAGTTTTGTACTTGTACCAAAAAAAGCGCTTCATTTTGGCAGTAACCTTGACTTTGCCGCCCTCATTGTGCAGCGCGGTATATGGGAGCGACGAGGTGAAGCGCACGCCGTCGCCGACGACCTGCCCCTGTGTAGATCGACGCATAGCACCGGACACCATGAGCAGCGAGCCACGCGGGTAGTCATGGGCGCGCGACTTCCAGGCGTTAGAGAAAAAGCCCTTACGTTCAAAGTTGCGGTCGAACTCGTCGGAGAGCTCCACGCGCATGTCGTCGAGTATGTCGGCTTTTAATTTGTTGGGGTCAAGCATTTAATAACTGTTTAAGTGTTAATAATCCGTGGTTTTTATGTAATTTTGCACTGAATGGCAAAACTAACTGACAAAATCGAAGAGCGGCCCTACATGTGCGAGGACTGCAAGCACTTCGTCAGAGGGGCGACATGTCGCGCTTTTGACCTTATCCCTTTGGAAATTTTCGATAACCCAGAGGGGCACACGGAAGTTGTACCGGGGCAAAACGGCAATTTCGTATTTGAAACCGACAAGCCCCGAGATACGATGCGGGTTTATGTTGACGATGAGCCGGAACCGGACGCCTGAAACTTATCTGCATAGAGCTTTTTAATCAACGTACCCACCGCGACCGCAACAGGCCGCGGTGTTTCGTTATTGAGGTATTCAGACCACGCCTCAGCTATGAACTCAGCGGCATTTTTATTGCCATACGTGGAGAGCACCTCAGTAACATGCGCTTTGCCTTGTGAGTGTTCAGGGTCGTATATTTTCAGAAAATCGGCATTTGTGCGCAGTCCAAGCAGGCGGTCAATCTCGTGTCCCAATTCGTGGTCAAATGTGGCTTTGAGAGTGCCGCAACCAGTTGGATGCCATTTTGATTTTACGTCGTTGGCAAGTGACTTGTCTATTTTCTCCCCAGCCCATGAGGTATTAAAACAAATACCGCTGAGACCATATTCCTTAGCCGCCCCATGAGAATAAGCGTAACAGTTACGACATGCACCGACACCGCGCGCCCATGACTTCGCTAACCTTAAAAGAATGGTCTCGTCCCGCCCAGGATATAATTTTTTGTATTCTGCCAGTTTTGCGGCGGTCAGCATTTCGATGCGCCCGCGTATGGTGCCAACAAACAAAGTTTCTTTTTTCAGTTCTGGGTAACATTGGAAATGACGCTCCACGCTTCGAAAAATAGACTCAATTTGCGCCATGTTGGTTTTAGTGAAACCGGTTAAAGCACAATTAACACCTAATTTGTCGGCAAAAAACACCTCCGCCTCTTTAACGGTTTTTGGTGTCCATTCCGCAGGTGTATAACCGTCAATGGCTTGCTTTATCTGTTCTGGCTGTGGAGCCTTGTAATATGGGTGTTTGGGTGGGAAAAGTTTCAGTTCCTTGCCCGGGTTGAAGCGGAAAATTTGCTGTTTCGCCGCTTCGGTGCAGTTGTTACCGCGAAGCATAGCCAAGGCGGGGTCGCTCTGCTCATATTTGCCCTTGCGAACCTGTACGGCGTTGCACCGGCAGTTCCAGCCATTCGGCGGCAGATACATAGACCAGAACGGGTCAGAGGGTGGCAGCGTTGTGCCGTGCAAAATTGTATGGTCCTCACGCACGCGGTCGTCCTGGGCAGTGCGGTACTGGAGGTCGTAGCGGTCGCCGTCCTTTTCAATCTGCTGCCAGCGTTCAGCCATGAGCGAAGCGCCCACAGCATGGTTATATTCCGCATATAGGTAGCTGTGGTTATATTGGTTGTTGACCTTTTCCACGTCCTGGCGGAATGTCTCAAAGGGCTTAATGTCGCCGCTGTCAGTGGTGAGCGAAAGTCCCACCTCGCGGAGCGTGTGGTAAGCCTTGAAGCCTGAGAAAATAAAAGCGTTATTTTCGAGGGCATAGCGCACTGTTTCCGGCACTTCGTGAGTAATGCCGGAGGCTATGGCTGTGTTAAGGTGCTTGAGTGTCTCTGTAATCAGGCGGCGAGCTTCGGGGGTGTTCAGTTGCGAAGCGTCGAAACCCCCAGCGCGGTACACCATGCCGGCAGCGTCAAAAAATGCCGAGTCGTCAAAATCGGGCTTATCTGATGCGCTTGCAAGCTCCAGCAGGTCGTCCTCATAAAGAGACCTTAAAGCAGCGTTAAAATCATGGTAAGAGCGGCGCAGCCCCGCGTTATGAGCAAGCCGGAGGCTCACACTACCGGCGGGGCTCAGTCGAAAAAACGGTCGGGCTGTGTCTTAGCTTCGCGCGGCTTGTCGATAGCCACGCCGTATTTGTCTGTGAAGTAGTCGGCGGGAATTTCGTAATACTCCAGCAACAGGCGCTCGATCTCGCGCTGTTCCGCAGGTGTGTAGCTGGCGGCATTGTTCCAGACAAAGCGCAGACCCTTGACCGGGAAACCGTGCATAACCATGAGCGGGAGCAGTCGGCCATTGACTACATAACCCGCCATAGTTGCGTCGGCTTCGGTGGTGCGCTCAAAAATTTCAAGGTGCACCTCAGACTGTGAGAGCGATGACCCCGAGTCAATGGTCATTGTCTGATTTAACAGCACTTTTGACAGTTCGGAGTTACAACGGTCCACACGGCGGTCAAAGACGTTGTAAGCGTCGCCGCGGCTGCTTTCCTTGATCTCTATATTTGTGCCCTCAGGAAATAACCCCCAGAACGCAGCGCCCATGTTTTCGAGTGCGCTTTCCACACGTGCGCGCTCGCTATCGTCGGGGCTGTTGGTGGTGGCTATACGCATAGGCTGGCCGAAAATTTCGCCGAACATATCCCAAAACGCCAGCATATTTTTTTTGCTGATGTAAGAGCAGGCGCATTTGAGCAGGAGACCGAGGTTGCGCGGCTTTCCCACTTCCACACACCAGTTGGCAAAGTCGCCGTCGCGGTAAGGTATGCCGCTGCGCCAGTCGTCGCCCGGATTGATAACCACGCGCCCATATTCAGGCACAACGTGTTTGCGCGGCACAAGCTCCACACCGTCGAAGCGCATAACACCGCCGTCGCCCGGGCGTATCACGTCGCCCAGCTGTATGAGCGAGTGCCCCCAGTAGGCAGAGTCGAGGACATAATCCATGAAGTCGGCGAACCATTCCTGTTGCAGCAGTTCGGTGGCTGCAACATCTTCCTTGCCGTTCTTATCGACCAAGCGGAAATCCTTTTGCATTACTTTGCCTTTGCGCTGGGCGATACAGCCCGAGAGGTGGGCGTCAAGCTCACAATCGGCGTAAATGTCATAAAGGCGCAGACGGTTGGGGTTGTCGTAGTCGAGCGCAACCTGGTGGGCTGCGCGCCAGTCGGCAATGTCCTTTTTTGTCAGCGTGTCGGTCTGCTGGAGCAGTTGTGCGGTAATGCGTAACCCCTGCTTACTTGAAGCTTTGCGCGCGAGGGTGAGAATTTCGGCGCGTGTGGGGCGGCTGAACCAGTCGCGTATGTCTGTAATGATGTTTGGCATTTGTCTGGGTTGTTAAGTTAAACGGATATTGCCGGTGCTGTCAAGGCGGAGCGCGCCCGAAGCGTCGAGGCGCAGAACAGGGGCAACGACCTGCACCGTTATTGTTTTGTAGTATTGAGTGCCGCCGGTGGGTATCACGTGCACAGTGGCAGAACCGGGGCGGAATGGTAAAATACGCCCGTCAGGCTCAACGCCGGCAGCACCGCCGTAAGCCTGGTAAATGATGTTTTGGAGTGCGCCGGCAGGCAATACCCGGGCGGATATGTAGCGAGGCACAGGGTTGCCAAGTGTAACAGGTGCGGGCGTATCGACGTGCAAGCCGTCGGGTATCGGGGCGGCTGCAAGTTCTGCGCGGTCCGCCACGGCTTCAAGCCGTCCGCGGCTTTGTTCGGTAAGTTCTCGCTCTGCCTGTGTAGCCACGGCGGCAGCCTGCGCGTTTGTGGCGGCATTGTCAGCCTTTGCGGTGGCTGATTTGGCGGCACCGGTGGCGGTGTTGCAGTCCTGTATTGCCTTGTTTGAGTTGTCGACAAGTGTCTGCGCCTGTTTGCGCAGTTCCGCGGTTGCGTCGGTGGCAGTCTTTGCGGCATTGTCGGCGCGTTTGGCGGCTTCGGTTGCCGGGCGTTGCAGCAGTTCAATTTGTGCGGTGGTAAAGTCCGCCCATGTGAACGGGTCGCCCTTGTCGCCTTTGAGCTCAGCCAACTGCTCAGGTGTAAAGTCGTCGTAAGTGAACGGCAGACCGCGAGTATACGCCGCCAGCATATCGGACTCAATAACCCCGGCGGTATCGGTGGCAAGGTGCCAGAGCTGTACCGCCATATCTTCGGGGTAATACACGTTTTGCACGCCGTCGGGCATAAGGTCGTTGACCAACTGCAAATGTAATTCGTGTTTCAGTGTGCCCTCACAAAGATTGTGATCCTTGAAAATAACAAGCAGCGCGTCGCCGTCGGGGGTGCAGTTCTGATAAACACCGGCACGGCGTGCCGCCACGAACTCACGCCCATGCTTAACCCAGTAGCGCAGCTCGAAGTCTACGCCGTCAGGGAGCGGAACAAGCGAGCCGGAACCATTGCGGAAGCGCTCACGCAGGACAAAGTCGTCGCGGTGGTGAATGTGTCTAATAACCTGCTGTGTCATGTCAAACGCAAATTACCTTTGCTATCGAGGCGGAGCGCACCGGCAGCCGAGAGGCGCAGACGTGGGGGCACAACCTCAATGCAAAGCTGTTTATAAACTGATGTGTCGGCAGTAGCCACAGCGTTGACCGTAGAAGCGCCGAGGGCAACCGGGCGCACATAGCCGTCCGGTGTAACTTCGACCGCCTTGTGGTCGCTGATGAACAGGACAGAGCCAAGCCCGAAGCGTGGAAACAGTCGGGCATTGATTTTTTGCGCAACCGGGTTGGTAATCGTAACAACCGCAGGGGCGTTGTCAACGTCCACACGTTCCGGGGCGTTGAGGTTTTGGGTGCTTAGCTTGCCAACGAGAGCCTCCACCAGTGCGCGGGTCTGTTCGCTGCGCTGTGTTTCGGCTGCTGCCTTTTTAGCGGCTTCGTCGACACCTGCAAGGCGTTTGTCAATGTCTGCCTGAATTTCCGGCACGTTGACCATAAGGAACAGGCGGACGGCGGTGTTAATATCGCCGCAAGCGTCGATAAGGTCGCAGAACAGTTGCCCCACCTCAGCGGCAGAGACCGACTTCGCCACGATAGCGTCGCGGATAGTTTCGGCGCGCTGCATAAGGTCGACAGTGTCAAGCTGCTGCAAATCGTTTTTTGTGAGTTGGTCCATTGTTGTAATGTTTAGGGATTAAGAAAAAATTTCGCTGAACGGGTCGTCGAAAATGCGCGTATATTGCTGCTTGCTTTCCGTTTTGACCGGTATTTTGTGCGCAATCTGTCCGAGCACTTCGTCGATTTTGTCCACGACAAGGAAGTCCTCCGTACTTTTTACGAGCGGCGGGCGCATAATTAACGGGCGTTTTGTGCCGGTAGCGTATAGCAGCTCCTTATATTCGGGTGTGTCTATGTCGGTGGCTGGGCTGATGCGCTCCAGGGCATAGGCAGAGCGGACGGAATGGTTAACCACGTCCTCCAGCTCATAATTTAGTTGCTGCCCGTCTGTAAGTGTTGCGGTTATTGCAATGCCGTTGCGTTGAGCCAAGGCAAACACACCGGCAACAGAACCGAGCGTAAGCACGGCGATGTCGAGCAGGGATTGGCGGTCTTTTACTGTTATCTGCATAGGCTTATGAAATTATTACAGTGCCGTCAGGTGACAGCGTAAGGGTTGAAACTTCGAGTCCACAGGCGCGCAGCATTTTTTTAGTGTTGCCCGGCCAAAATGGGTCAGGGTCGCCGGCAAGCATTAACGGAGCCTCCGCGCCCAGGAGTGGGTGTTCTTTGAACTCGCCACGGAACGAGCGCACGACCAGCTCGGCAATGAAGCCGGAAGCGTCGGCGACAACAGCGGTGTGGTCCACCAAAAGGTCGCCCGTGTTTATGTCTGTTTGTAGTCCGTTCATTGCTTTATTTTGGTGTTTTCGTAATCTGTTTTATTAAAAGTTTCGGCAGACTGCGCCTGTACGTCTATGGGCTTGCACGGGGAACCTGGGGCGGCGCAAATATGCACATGCGTGTTATAACTTGTGATTAGGCTGTTCACAGTTTTTACAAGCCCATTGAGTTTGTCGGTGAGCTTTTGGATAATGACCAGCCCGTTGAGGTTGCCGCCGTTAAAAATTATGTCCTCTTTGTTGATGTGCGCCGACATTTTGGCCGTGTCGATGCGGCAGCCGTCGGCGTCCATGACGGCGGAGGTGTCGCCGATGACTACTTCGGCCGACTCTATTTTGTCGGTGGAGAGAACCACCCCGGCGGCACCGTCGGCGACAAAGCCAACGACCACAAAACTGCCAACCTCTGGGAACAAGCAAAGCCCGAAGCCAGCCCCCTGGTTGGCTTGCAGGTTTACGCCAAGTAGCGGCGCGCCCTCATTTAATGGGGTGCAGTCAATGGTGCGGGCGTCCTTGTCCACACTGTCAACGGTGCAGACCAGGGCGACCGTTTCGCCGTCCGGTTGCGCCAGTTTCCTGATGATGTTTCGCAAATCTGTTGACATATCAAAATACGCTTTTAGGCGACGCGCAGTCCGAGGGTTATTTCCTGATGAAAGCCGCCATCGCCATATTTAATTGCTACTTTTTTGACCTGGTACACGCCCATTTTTGTGCCGTCTATAACCAGCCCGATAGCGTCGAGAGGGTCAACCAGCTTAAAGCCGAAAGTTGTAAAAGAGCCTGTAAGGCCGTCGCGTTTAAGCCGCTTGACTTCCTGCTCTGCCCAGGCTTTTAACTCGCTTTCGGTTTTGTTGTAGGTGTGCAGTGTGCGGTGTTCGCCGTCGCTGTCGCCGACTTCCACCTTGATTTTTTTATTATCGGGCATGAGGGAGACCGCCTTAACGCGCAGGCGCATATTTTCAGACTTTTGCTGCTTGAGGTTTTGGTCTGAAATGATGTTAAGCCCTGTTTTGAATGCCTGCGCCGGTGTGCTGTCTCGTTCAAAGAGCACACCGGAATAAAGCACAGGCTCACCGTTTTCGTAGCGAAAAAATGAGCGTATGCCCTGCTCTGATAGTTTGCCGAGCAGTGAGGCCACAGTGTCAGCCGTCACGCGGTAAGCGCCAAGCGACTGCTCGCCCATGATGTTAAGGCGGTGGGTAATGCCCTGATCCTTGAGCAGCGTTTCCAGATTAACGGAGCGGTAAGCCTTTTTAACAGCCGGCATTTGTTTGAGCTTGAACATGTCGTCCTCGCAAGTGATAACCACAGGCGTTTTGAACCCGACATCACGAACCCAGCCCACAAAAGCCAGCTGCAAATTGTCGTCGTAGCCCAAAGATATGCGCACACTGTCGCCACGGTGCACCGGAATTTCAGGCGAGCCGTCCCACTTCAATTTTTTAGGTAGTGTTATTTTGGCTTCGGCTGTCAGCTTTTCGGTGTCGCGTATAATCTCAACGGCCGTAACGAAGTCGAGCGACCATGAGCGGTCCCCCTTAAATTCTACTTTTGCGCATAGCTTAAACATGGGTTAAACGGTGTTTAATGGGTGTTTAATAATCGTATTTATTGGGTGGCATACAGCCCGAGCGGACGGGGTTGTGCGTATCGGTTGAGCCGTCGGCAGCCACATAGACCGGGAGGTCGGGCGATGCTTTGCCGGCTTGAACGTCACGCAACCACTTGACCGCGTCGTTGTAGAGGCATTCGCGGCGCTCGTGCCCCATATTCTGCGGCAAGCGGTGAATCATAAGCCACAGCGATATATTGACAGCGCACTGCACCAGCATAGAGTTGCGGCAGCAGCCGGAGGCAGCGAAAGCGCGGTCGATGTCGTAGCGGCTGCGCAAATAAGATGATATTTGCTCAAGGGCGGCGGCTTCGGCAACTTCGCGCGTTTCGGGGCAATGGGTTATTTGCTCAAACTCGTACTCGTCGCAAACACTGCGGTAATCGTCAACGGTCAGGAACATAGGCGCGGGGTTTGGGGGTAGCTTCAAAAATGGCTATCTGGCGGGCTTTTTCTGCGGTGAGCCCCGGCAACCTTTTTTGACGGATCAATTTTTTAACGCCCTGCATTGAGACGCAGACGGGGCGGCCCTGATACACGAGAACCAGGAATTTTTTACGGTGGAGGTCAGCGGAGCGCTGCGCCTGCCTGGTAGCTTTTTTCTTGCGCCAGTCGAACACGAGGGCGCGAAAGTAATCGGTCAATAACATAATTTTTTTGCTGTTTTTCTCATTCCGAAAGAGGGGTTAAAATCACGCACACGGGTATCGCGCTGTAATATCCAGATAGCGCCCTCGTCAGCGTCGGGGGCGTCGTCGTGGCCGCGCATACCCTTTTCAAAAGCAAGGGTCTGGTCAATGCCGGCGAGCATGTCGGGGTCGTCGCGTTGCGTTTCGTCATAGACCACGAACCCACGCTCCCAAAGGGGGCTAACCGCTTCCACGCGTTGGGACTTGTCGGGCTTTTTGCGCTTGTCGCCTGTAATGGGCAACTGATAGCCGCGCAGTTCGCCCTCGCGGCGGAACTCGTCGAGGATAGTGTCCTGCATAAAATTGGCTTCCATGTACCAGCGTATGGCAATGCCCTGGTCGCGGCTCCACTCGTAGAGGTCATAACACCAGCGCACCATTTCGGCAACGGAACACTGGCGCACAAAGGCGCGCAGGTGGTAAAGCATAGTGCCAACCTTACCCCAGAGCTTCGCAGCCTTGTAGTCGTTTTTGGTTGAACCCTTGAACGAGGGGTCGATATACAGCACAATTTCGGAGAACTTAGACCACGCCGGGCGCTTGCCCCACTTGATCCACTCGTTGCGGAACACCGCACCCTCAATAATAGGGTTATTCATGTATTCCTTTTGAAAAGCACGATAACCGACCACCGCTTCAATGTCGCGGACTTCCTGAGGCGTCCACTTAGTGCCCCACGAAATTTTACCTTTGCGGTCATAGATGTTTACGCGTGTAACGTGTACAGTCTTAATCTCGCACCACTTCGCCAGCACTGAATTTTTGGCAATGAGGTTGCCGACCATAAAGAAACGACCGCGGCCGCCGTCAAGCGTTCCGAACAGAGCGGAGCGCACCCAGTCGAACAGCTTAGAGACGCGCGCCGGACTTTCCACAAGTTCGTCGTCGTCGAGGTCGTCAATAACCACATAGTCGGGGCGGTGTGAGCGGTAGCGCAGACCACGGGGGGACTGACCGCGACCACGGGCAAAAAATGCCACTTCGGAAGTTGTGACAAACTCGCCGTCTTCCCAGTGTCCGTTATTGAACTGCTGCCCGAAATCGGCAATATAACGCTGGTTGTATTGTAATTCAGCCTGAATGTCGCCCAACAGAGTTTTGGCGTTATCCTCAGACTTACCGACAAGCACCATAACGTTAATTTCGCGGTGTTCCTGTATCATTAACCACATGGGAATAAATACGTCCATGTTGGTAGATTTAGCCGCGCCGCGGTGCCACATAAAACCAGCTTTGAGGTTGCGGTTTTTCAGTATCTTGTTGGCTGCGTCAATATGGAACGGTGCGCAAGGTGTGGACTTGCCTGTCTCAGGGTTTATGGTCCAGTGTGGGAAATAGTAATCCACAAAAGCGGCATAATCAGAGCGCAGGTGGCGCAGACGCTGGAGGCGTTGCGCTTCTGTTTCGTTGATATTTACGGCAGTAGCCGACTGCACCGTTTCGCAGTGCTGTTTCCATTTTTCTTGTGCTTTGAGTAATTCCGCTTTCGTTGGCATGGTTTAGAAACTTTCCTTTAACTTTTCAGAGATGAAAAGGTCGTGATAATGGTTGATTGTTTTGAGTAATTCCGGGGTGACGTTGGGGTCGAAGCTCATACGATATTGCAGCCATTTGCTGAAAGCCATAAACACCTCTATCACGTCAACCACCGACGTTTTTTTGTCGAGACGTTCCACAGTAGCCGCGAATTTTACGAGCTTGTCAGCCGATGCGGCTGTTTTCTCAGGTGAGGGGTCATCCGCCAAATCTTCAAGCAGCACGTTGATACTGTTAAGAATTTTGTTAACCAGTTCGGGGCGTGTGATGTTTGCGGCAGCCCTTGCCTGTTCCCAGCCGCCGTCAGCGACCCATTTTGTAACAGTCTGAGGCGACACGCCCACCTTTTCAGCAATAGACTTTTGGGGCTCACCCTGCATGTAGAGCAGACGGGCGTGTTCGCGCTGCTGCTCACGTTCCTTTTTAGTAGTAGCCATTCATAACTATTTAGAGAATTTAGACGCAGCGCACCCACTGCGGGCGCGCTTTCACGGTGCAAAATTGGCTCAAAAATGCGTGCTATGAAAAAAGAGTGTAAAAGTTTTACACTCTTTTTGTTAGGTGCGCGAATATGTCGCAATTTTGCACCGTGAAACGACAACCGAATATATCGCGGAGTGGAGCAGCAGTAGCTCGCCGGGCTCATTCCCCGGAGGTCGCGCGGTGCAAATCCCGCCTCCGCAACAAACCGAGAATTTTGAACGACCGACCGCTGCGGGCTCACGGTATTTTGCACAAGCAAAGAGCATGAAAACCGAGGCGGTCAAAACCACAAAGCCAAAGGGCGCAGCGGACACACCCCCTCCACCCACCATCGCACCGCTGCGCCCCCGGCTTTATCTTAAAAGAGAATGAAAGAAGTAATCATTTCAACCGAAGCCGTAAACAGTTACGGCACGCGTGTACTGACTGACGGCATAGACCTGAGCCAGTTTGAGCGCAACCCCGTTTTGCTATGGATGCACCGCAGAAGCTGGGAACCCGGAGCTATGCCGATAGGCAGGATCGAGAACCTGCGCAAAGAGGGCGATAAACTGATAGGTACGCCGGTGTTTGACCAGAACGACACATTTGCCAAACAGATAGAGAGCAAGTGGGAAAACGGCTTTTTGCGTATGGCGAGCGCCGGGCTTGTGATATTGGAAAAATCAGCAGATCCCACATTGGTTTTACCCGGGCAGACGCGCGAGACCGTAACGCGCAGTTTTTTGGAGGAGGTAAGCATTGTGGATATAGGCAGTAACGATGAAGCCCTACAACTCTATGACAGGGGCAGTAAGCTGTTGACGCTTGCCGCCGGAGAGGAAAGCCCGGCGCTGCCATTACTCCAACTTGAAAATAAAACCGACCCCACGCCGGAGGGAAAACCCGGCGAGGGTGAGGAAAGTAATAAACCCAAAAACAATTACAAACAAATGAACAGTGAACAGTTAGAACTGCTCGGTCTCGCACAGGGCGCAACCGAGGAACAGGCAACCGCAGCGCTTAGACTTATGAAGCAGCGCGCCGACAATGCCGAGACAATCCAGCTGGCCGCCGTAACCCAGGCGGTAGATCAGGCAGTAGCCGAAAGGCGTATTGTGGCCGACCAGCGCGACCACTTTATCAATCTGGGCAAGGCCGCTGGGCTTCCTATGCTTCAGCAGACCCTACAGACCATGCACCCACAGCAGAAGCCAACCGAGACAATTAACCTGGGCAAGGAAACAGCCCCCGGTGCAGGTGCCCAGCCCAAGACCTACACCAAGCTCAGCGAAGTGCCCGAAGCTGAGCGCATAGAGCTGCGCAAGACCAACCAGACGGAATACCTGCGCCTGTACAAACAGGAGTACGGTGTGGACTTTCCCGGCGAATTAACCGACTAATAACAACCCCGAAACAGTAATAAAACAATGAAAAGTAAATTTTTGCTGAAAGTTTTCAGCCTTGTGTGCGGCATGGTCGTGGCTGTGTCGTTCAACGCATTTGCCGGCGCGACAGTTGCCGGTGTGTTGGGCTTTGCCCCTGAAGCCGGTGCAGTAGCCGGTAACGTGGTGGCACTTGTAGCTGGGCAAATGGCACCGGCCGGAGCGATGCGCGCCGGAGTGCTTACCGAGATATTCACAGGCGAAATGATTAAGGCGTTCCGCACAATGCCCGAGTCGCTGGGCTGGATGCAGCGTATCCGCAGTTACAACCAGTATGTAAATCAGGACGTGATCCATTTCGTTGCAATCGGTGGCGACCCTAACGTGTTGGTAAATAACACAACCTACCCACTTGCAATTACAGCCCTTACCGATGCCGACAAGCCTATCACTCTGGACAAGTTCAGCACCGAGGCAACACCCGTGACCGATGATGAGCTTCACGCTATCAGTTACGACAAAATGGCGAGCGTACAGGAACGTCACCGCGATGCTTTGCGCGAGAAGATAGCCCAACGAGGTATCCACGCAATCGCACCCAACCAGGACGCAAAGGACATCCCTGTAATCAAAACCACAGGCACAAGCGACGGCACACGTAAGAAAATAACCTTTGCCGACATTCTGAGCGTTAAGCGCAAATTTGACGCTATGGGTGTGCCTGCACAGGACCGCATTTTGGTGCTTTGTAGCGACCATGTGAACGACCTGCTCGAGACCGAACAGAAGTTTAAGGAGCATTACAACATCAACCAAACAGAGGGCAAAATTTGCCGTATGTATGGCTTCGACATTTACGAATATGACGGCTGCCCATACTACAACATGACCACAGGCAAAAAACTTGCGTGGGGTGCAGTTCCGGCGGCAACCGACGCCAAGGCTTCCGTCGCATTCTATGCAGGTCGCATGATGAAAGCCTACGGCTCCACAAAATTCTATCACAGCGAGGCAGCCAAAGACCCGCTCTATCACCGCAACCTGGTAAACTTCGAGCAGTACGGCATTTGCTTGCCGTTGAGCGACACCAAGTGCCGCGCTGCTATTGTGAGCGCTCCGGGCGCATAATGGCAAAAGTTGAATGGATTCAAGCAAGAGGAAGATTGACCAGATAATATTGCACTGCACCTCCACCCCGGAGGGCGAGGACTTCACCAACGCCCAAATAAGGGAATGGCACCTTGAGCGCGGCTTCTCTGACATAGGCTATCACTATGTTATAGGGCTAAACGGAGAAGTGCGCCCCGGACGGCCCGAATCGGTGGTCGGTGCACATTGCAAAGGACACAACACAAGGTCTATCGGTGTGTGCTATGTGGGCGGTTGCCCGCCCCGCACAGTGCCGAACTGGGAGAAAAAAGGAAAGGACACGCGCACCGCAGCGCAGGAGGCTGCACTTGTAAAACTTGTAAAAGAGCTTCTACAACGATACCCCAGAGCAACGGTGCACGGGCACAATGAGTTTGCAAACAAGGCGTGTCCGAGTTTCAACGTAAAAACATGGCTTACGAAAGTGGGCATAAAACAATAAAACATGAATGAGCGGCGAAATAGTAACTATCATTGTATCGGCGCTTGTCGCGGCGGTAGCAACCCCGATAGGGGCATGGGTAGGCAGCCGGCTGATGCGTGCGAAATACCAGGCCGAGGTCGACCAGTTGCGGGCGGAAATGAAAGACAAGCTCGCCGAGGTCAAGAGCCACGAGCTTGAAAACGTGCGCAAGGCTTCCGACATACTTATGGAGTCAATAGTTCCGCCGCTCAGAACCGAAATAACAAACTTACGAAATGATGTGCAAAGGCTCAACACTGCTCTGGAACGTATTTGGGGCTGCAAGCATATTGACCATTGCCCTGCTAAATTCGAGTTGCTGCGCACACCGCAAGGCGGTAACGGAAAGCAGAACGGAGCAGACGGAACAGGTGCGGACAACAGCAAAAAGCGAGACCCTGAGCGAGGGCACGCAAGAGGCGATCCTAAGCCGGGAAATGGAGAAGCTGGGGACGACGGTAACGGAGATTGAAATCTACGATACGGACAAACCGGCAGACCCCACGACCGGAGAAAGACCGCTGAAAGCGCGGATCAGGCAGAAGCACGGAGAGGAAACCACCGACCGCACGAAAGCCGAGAGCCGAGCCACGGAACAAACCAAGCAGCAGGCCCAAGGCGAGCAAGTGTATGACGGCGGCAACCTTGCCGAAGTGACCGTAACAGCGGAAAAGCCGCCCAACCTGTGGGACCGTATAAAACAGGGCGCAGCGTGGGCGGTGATAATCGTGATCCTGGCAGCAGCCGGGTGGATAATTTACAAACTCAAAAAACGCTAACAATATGAACGACGAAAATAAAGAGCCGACCACCGGCGCAGAAACAGCAGCCGAGCAGGTCAACGCCCCCAAGCCTGAGTCCACCCTTGCAAAGGAACAAAAGGGCAAGACCGGAACCAAGGCGAAACAGAAACCCAAGGCAGACAGCGGCGCAGGCGCGCTCAGAGCCGTGGGCGTGGAAGCCTGCAAGCGTCACGGGCTTGAGCAGGTATGGGTAACAAGCGACGGCCAGGCATTCGCCCAGGAGAATGACGCCAAGGCACACGCCGTCAATCTGGAAAGTAAAGAAACCATTAAAGTAACACCGAAATGAGCACAGCCCTTAATATCAATCGACAGAACGGCAACGTCCCCAAGGCACTTGCCGGTGAGGACCACATAAGCGGTCTGATTATATACATGGCAGCGGCCGACATACCCGAGAGCTTCAAGCCTGACAGGGTGCAACCCCTTAGCACGATTGAGGCAGCAGAGGTGGCCGGCATTGTGGACCATACAACGGCAGCCGACGGAACGCAGACTCCTGCCCCATGGGCGCTCAGAGTATTGCACTATCACCTCAGCGAGGCATACCGAGTAAACCCCGGCATTAGCCTGTATGTGGGTATTTTCGAGAAGCCACAGAGCGATGCGCTCACGTTTGCCGAGATTAAGACCGTGCAGAACTTCGCCGACGGCAAAATCCGACAGCTTGCCATTTGGTGCGGCGACCGCTCATTGAGCGAGGACGACCTTGTGGCAATCGAGGGGCAAGCCGATACCCTGGAGGCCCAAGGGGCGGAACTTTCGGTCGCGTATGCGCCGAAAGTAACCAAGGCTGCCCAACTGAGCACCAAACTGGCAGGCGGCAATAAAAGCCGTGTCAGCGTTGTAATCGGTCAGGCAGGTAGCGGAACAGGCGCAGAACTCTACAAGGACAAAGCCAACGCCGCCAAGGCGAGCGTCAGCGGTCTGGGCGTCGTGTTAGGACTTATCAGCCGCGCCAAGGTGCACCAGTGCATTGCGTGGGTTAAAGAGTTCCCCACCGGCATAAGTTTGCCGGCATTCGGCGACGGCTCACTGCTGCGCGACATGGACAAGGCATTGGTCGAGCAGCTGGACGCTGCGCGTTACCTGTTCTTTGTTACTCAGCAGGGACAAAGTGGTAGCTACATGAACGACAGCCACACCATGGACTCAGCCATAAGCGACTATACAAGCATTGAGAGCGTGCGCACCATGGACAAGGCCGCGCGAGGTGTTCGCACCTACCTGATACCGGAGCTCGGCGGCAACGTATACGTCGACCCCGACACCGGCAAACTGGCAAGCTACACAGTTGCACACCTTGAAACCGTGGCAGGCCACGCGCTGGAGGATATGGAAAAGGCGGGAGAACTGAGCGGCTACAAGGCTGTAATTGACCCCGACCAAGACGTGGCAGCCACCAGCACCGTGGAGGTAGTGCTTAAAAATGTGGCCGTGCCTGTGATGCGCAGCATACATGTAAAAATCGGTTTTTCAAAAACCGTTTAACTAACATTTAACAAGCAAAGCAATGGCAAGTGTAATTAACAACGGCATACCTTTGATTAACGGTATGTTGTACAGCTGGGCCGATATCGTGGTGCTTGTTGGTGGTGTGCCCATTACGGGCATTACCGGCATTGAGTACGGCGACTCCCAGGAAATAGTGAACAAATACGGTGCAGGCCGCCACCCGGTAGGACGTGCAAAAGGACGTATCACGCCGAGCGGCAAACTGGTGTTGTATCAGGAAGAGGTGCAGGCGCTGGCAGCACAAAGCCCCACCGGGCGACTGCAAGACCTGCCCCCGTTTGATATCATTGTGCAGTATCTACCGGACAGCGGCCTAATCGTAACCGACAAGATCAAGAATGTGCATATAAGCGACAACGCCCGCAAGTGGAAAGAGGGTGCCACCGGGCAGGAGGTAGAGCTTCCGCTGGTGCCCTCACATATCGACTGGGGCAAAGTAGCATAAACGGCGGCCGCCGGGGGAGTACACCGGCGGCCACCGCCAGTCAAGAACAATTTAACGATTAAACAACCATTAAACAGTAATTAAACAGTTATGAACACACAGACAGAAGCGGCCGCAGAGGTACGCGGCACAACCTACGACGGCGGTATTACCGAGGCGCAAATCGTGGCTTTCAAGGCTAAGCATGGCAAGGTTTACCGCGTGGACATTGTGGACGGCACAGACACCCATATCGGCTATTTCAAACGCCCGGACTTCGCCACTATCAAGGCAATAACCAAGGTCGCCAAGACCGACGAAGTGGAAGCCGGCAAAGTGATGTTTGACAACTGCTGGCTGGGTGGTAGTGAGGACCTGCGCAAAGACGCTGTGCTCTTCATGGCGACACAGAAGCAGCTCGGCGACATGCTCAACGGCTGCATGGGCTCAATAAAAAACTTGTAGAGGCGTACCAACTGGCGGAACCTGACGACGAGGACGGCTTCGCCAAGGGGTGCGCCCTGATAAGGGCCAACCTGCATGTCGATGTTGATAAAATAGAAACTGAGACGGAATGGGCGCGGCTCTACGGTGAGGCTATATGGCTGGAGCGTTGGCGCAACAAGAACACAGCGGAGTTAATAGTTTCGCTGTTCGGAAATGATAAAAGTTAGAGCCAAGGGAGTGAACCGTTCTTGCCTGGATGGAACATAAGGCGATAGCAAACGTAAATGAACCCAACAACCCCGGCAACAAGCATTCCCCAGCCAATTATGTTGGCTAAGATAACGAAAATTGTATGTAATAAACTACCCATATTGTTACCAGATTAACTCGGTACAAATATAAAGAAAATAACTGAAATGGCAAACGTTTTTGACTACATTTTTAACGTAGGCGGTAATTTTACGGCGCAGATAAGTGGCATGAGTGCCGCAGCGGGTGAATTTACGGCACAGGCAGAGGTCGCGGAGAGCCGCAGCCGCAGCCTGACGAGCGCGCTTGCTTCATTCACTTATTTGAAAGATGTAACGCAAAATGTGGCTGACGGGTTGTCGCAGGTAAGCAGTTCGGGCATACAGCTCGACAAGCAGATGCACGACCTCAGCGCGGTTGCAGGTGTTACAGGCGAGGGACTGGAGCAAATAGAAAAGTTTGCGCGGCAGAGTGCTAAGGCATTCGGTACGGACGCAAGTGTTGCGGTAGAGGGTTACAAACTGCTGCTCTCGCAGTTGAGCCCCGAACTGGGTAAATATCCGGACGCACTCAACGCAATGGGCGACTGCATACAGACCACAAGCAAACTAATGGGCGGTGACGGTGTGGCAGCGGCTCAGGTCTTGACCACAGCCATGAACCAGTACGGCGTTAGCCTTGAGGACCCAATGGCAGCCTCCGCGGAAATGGCGCGTATGATGAACGTAATGGCGGCAGCAGGTCAAGCAGGATCGGCAGAGCTTCCAGCAATCAGCGCGGCATTGCAACAATGCGGAATGGCAGCCAAGGCGGCTAATGTTAGTTTTGAGGAAACAAACGCAGCCATACAGGTACTTGACAAAGCCGGTAAAAAGGCAAGTGAGGGCGGTGTGGCGCTGCGTAACGTTTTAGGACAACTTGGCAAAGGTCGTTTTATAGAGAAGCAGGCGCGCGAGGAACTGGCAGCGGCAGGCATTGACGTTGTGGCACTCGCCGACAATTCCAAGAGCCTGAAAGAGCGCCTCGACATGCTCAAACCCCTGCTGAACGACTCAGCCCTGTTGTCTAAGTTTTTCGGTGTTGAAAACGCCAACGCCGCCCTTGCCCTTATCCAAGGCACTGACGCGCTGCAAGGCTTTACCGATGCGGTAACAGACACCAACAGCGCCACAGAGCAGGCGGCTGTGATTATGGACAGCTACGCAGAACGGCAAGCACAAGTAAACCAAAAAATTGAGGACTTCAAAATTTCCTTGTTCCAAGCCACAGGCGACCTCACCCTATGGGTCGGAGCACTTGCAAATATAGCTGTGCCAATATCCCAGCTATTGCCATTGTTGACGCTGTTAAAGCAAGGCATTTCCACCCTGATACGCTTAAACTGGGCAGGTATGTGGTCATCGGTAGTCGGTTGGATAGGTCGAGCTTATAAGCAGCTTGCCATATTCAACCTAATGCTCACCACGAGCAACAACAAACTGGTGCAGACCGTCGGCTGGTTGGGAACGGCAAGCCTTGCGCTTATCCGTTTCGCTACCGTGGGCATATTTAACGCCCTCAAAGGTCTGGGCGCGTTGGTGCTTTCGTTTGTAACCACCGGCTCGGCTTCCACGATGTTTGCCGGTATCGCTTCAACCTCATTCGGGGTGTTCGCCACAACTGCCAGAGCGGCGTGTAGCGTTGTGAGCACCGCAATTATGAGCATTCCGATAGTTGGTTGGATAGCGGCAGCCATTGCCGCCCTCATAGCCATAGGCGTTTATTTTTGGAACACGTCGGCAAAGTTCCGCGCGGTCCTCAAAGGAACGTGGGCAGCATTTAAGGCATGTTTTACCGGGATCGGCGATATGGCTAAAAATGTGTTTGGTGCAATCGGCGACATGATAAAAGCCGCGTTCAACCTTGACGCCGACGGAATATCCAACGCCTTAGCCAAGTTAAAAGCCGGTTTCTCTGACTATGGCAAGCAGATAGGCCAGGCGTTTAATGAGGCATACGATGCCGAAATGAGCGATGCGGCCAAAAAGCAGGCAGCCGAGAAAAAGAAACAGAAACAACCCACCGCCAACACCTCAGGCGCAACAGTTCCGAAGGTCACTGTGCCAACCGTCAACCCGACGGGCAACACCCTGAGCGGAGCCAGTGGCACAAACACAGGCAGCGGCACAGGCAGCGACGGCGGTAAAATCAAGAATATAACAATCCACATTGACAAACTTATTGAGCGTTTCGAACTCCACACCGCCACGGTCGGCGAAAGCGTCGATCAGATGAAAGCCGTGGTACTTGAGACCCTTATGGGAGCGCTCAACGATACAGAACTGGCAACCTCATGAAACTACCCATAAGCATAGACCTGGCAGCCGTAAGCTGGGCGAACTACATGAGCAAACGGCTTGTGCGCTTCAAAGAGGGGCGCAAAGGCGAAGCCCCGAGCTGGGAGGGACGCGGCGAGGAAATCACAGCAGCGGAGCGAGGTGTGCCAATCACTGACCGGGCATACTGGGAGGGGCGTTATGTCCTTTGCCCTGTAAGGCTTCGAGCGCAAACCGAGAGCGGAACGCTTGAAACGGAACTGCCCGACGCAGTGGCGGCAGTGAGCCGCGAGCGGCGCATTGTCAGCACGGCACTGACTGGGCGAGACGGCACAGTGAAAGAGTATATAAACGAGGGCGACTGGGCTGTTAACCTGGTTGTAGGCATTCAGGCTGTGCGCGATGGCGTGATAGCCGATGAATGGCCGGGCGACGAATTGCGAGAACTTCGCAAGATACTTGACACGAAAGCCGCTATCGAGGTACACAGTGAGTTTTTGGCGATTTTCGACATTACCAAAATCGTAATAAAGAGTTACCAAGCCACGCAAATGACCGAAAGCAACTATCAGGCTGTAAGCATAAACGCGGTAAGTGACGAGGACTACGAGATATACAGCACTGAGTATTAAACACCCATTAAATAACCAATAAACAGAAGAAGAATGAAAATTAGTTTACCAATGATTCTGACGCTGCTATTCCTCACGCTTAAACTTTGCGGAGTGATAGCGTGGTCGTGGTGGTGGGTTTTCTCACCGCTATGGGGCGCGTTCATTATCTACATGCTTGTCGTCGTAGGTATGATGATAGCCCACGAAATGAAAAAATAAACACCCATTAAAAAAGCAATAAAATGGCATTTACACAAGAACAGGAGGCGAAGCTGGTGGAATTGCTGGCAGCCTTTGAAAACGGCAAGCGCATCAACGAGCTTGCCCCTGCGGAGGGGGAGCTTAGCGCGATGCGCATTGAGGTAATGGACGGCAGCGGCGAGAGTCGAAGCATGGAACTTGAGCGCGCAGTGGCAGAAGCCGGCAACCCGATAGCGGGGCGCTGGTGGGACAACACAAAGTCAACGCCCACGGCAGGCGGTTGGTTTGGCAGTCTTGACGCGCTGCGCAAACTGCCCGAAACGTTGGGGCTGGGTCGCTATCTGGTAACGGACGACCACAAGCGGCGCAAACTTGATCCGCAAAACTCGCACCGCTTCGCCGACGGCAGCCCTGCGGCACTTGACGGGTCTATGGGACAATGTATGTGGGGCTGGTCGCGTCCGTGGTACTTCACGGAGATAGTGACGGCAGCACGTACCTACTGGGCAATTACCCTGAAGCCATTAGAGGGTTACAAGAGTGTGCGTATTCCTGTGGGCAGTACCAGTTGGGTAGGCGCCGGCGTAATGGACCGCACGGAACAAAAACTGTGCTCCGTTATCAGTGATGACGAGCGCTACCGCGGCGGTAATGGCAAGGCACGCCCTGACACAGACAAAAACCACCCGGCAGCGGGCACCCCACAGGCTTCAATGTTGGGAATGGCCGCCACTTCAATAAGTACAACCACATTCGGCAACAACGCACGCAAGCGCGGCGAGGGCTGGGAGGCTAACTGGTTTGTGGCTCAGGCAGCGGTGCAAATTCTGTTTGCCGTGATAATGGGCACCAAAGACAGCCAGGCACCTTATAACCCCGAAAAAGACGCCGACGGCTTGTATCAAGGCGGTTTCGGTGCAGGTGTTACGTCTATGAATTACGATAAATGGTTAAACTATAACGGTGTTTGCCCGCTTGTGCCTACCAGTGTAGGCGTGGAACTGGGCGACAGTAACGGACTGGTAGAGTATGCCGTCCCAGGGTCAGAAAACGCCGAGGACCCCGAAACTCCGTTAATCACATTCCAAGTGCCTTGTTTCTTCGGTCTGATGCACGCCGGTTATGGCCATTTGTGGCGCTGGACACGCGGCGTTATCATGGACGCAGGCGAGGAAAGCAGCCCGGTATATATAGCCCCAAGTATGTACGCCGACTATAACCCTGAAACGGTTGAGGATAAAATCCACGTTGCCGACGCGGCACGAGCCGATGGCTATATTAAGCGCCTAAGCACGGTCGGTCTGTGCATGATACCTACGGAAGTGGGCGGCAGTGCGTCAACATACTTCCCGGACTATTTTTATACCAACTGGCAAACGAGCAGTGGTCTCCGCGTCCGTGCTGCTGGCGGTTACGCTCGCACTGGCGCGGCTGCGGGTGCGTTCTGCGTCACTGCGCACCACGCGGCTTCGACTGCGCATGCGTCCTACTCGTCGCCCCTCTGCGAATTTGAGGACGACCCGACGATTACGGCATGATGCGGCGCGAAGCGCAAAACGAGAACGACGGCACGAAAGCCGAATAAGTGAGAGGACAACGCAGGGCGCGGGAGCCGGAGAGCCGGGAAGCGCGCAACAAGTTCTTTGAAATTTTGAATGTTGAGAATCGCGAAATAAGGAACCCGAAAGGCTGGCGGGGTGCGGGCATAGCGAAGCCCAAACCCCGCCGTAGGCGGG